>Ga0207706_10001463_pt1 | contig 23594 bp, 19 predicted proteins | sample KBSC53metaG_FD_184318 | JGI IMG/M metagenome (GOLD analysis project Ga0207706, IMG submission 184318) | Corn rhizosphere microbial communities from Kellogg Biological Station, Michigan, USA - KBS C5-3 metaG (SPAdes) (version 2) | ecosystem: Host-associated > Plants > Roots > Rhizosphere > Soil ... | reverse complement strand
CGATCCCCCAATCGCGCTTCCACGAAACGTTGTTTGTAACGAACGAATTCACAGAAAGCACTTTATCACCGTGCGGTGTTTGCCCCACAACGCCCAATCGCGTGCCATTCGGCGTGCAAAGGTCTACGGCCCCAATTCCTGTAATAACCTTGCCACGAACAGCGACATACTCGCTAGGGTATTTTGCGTGATACTTTAAATGCTCCTCTAACATGAACCTGTCAGCCACGATATCATCATCCATTGACAAGATGATCTGTCCTCTTGCATGTGCGATTCCTAGATTACGGGCCGCGCCAGAGTACTTGTGCTTCTGCAGATACGCCCGGAGATTTTTGATACATTGTTCCTTCGCTGACAACATCTCGTAAGTACCGTCTTCCGATCCATCATCGATTATGATTACTTCATATTTGTCGAGAGCCAACGATTGAGAAAAAAGGTTTTCTAAGGTTAATTGAACCAATTTGCACCGGTTATAGGTGGGTATTACGACACTGAGAATAGTATTTTGGGCCATCGGCGCAGTATTATCTTCAATTCCGTGACGGTTCCGCGGACGCAATTAGATCTATCATGTTAAACGAAACAAGGACGAACTCCACAGAAATAACATATATTGATGAAAATGATCAGACCTCACCCATCACAACTTGACCAACTATTATAAATCGTCTCCTTCTTGCGTTTGCGACCCCAAGATCGGGCGCTAACGAAATAAAAGGTATGTCCGTCATTTCGTCACTATGACTAAAGCTCATTCAATAGATTGGATGTATCTGAACCACTCCCGGACCGCTAACCGTCCCGGTTTCCGGGTTACCCCGAGTTGTGCTGTTGACCAGTAGCACCACCTATCGTGCTTGCTCCCACTAAAATACAACCTATGCGGCAAAGACAAGTACGCCGGTATCCGCCGCTAGAGGCAACGCGCGGCGATAAGATGCAGTATATTTTTGATAAGGAAACATTGGCGCGGTATCTGACTTGCCGATGCTCTCTAAAACAGCGTGTAGATAAAAGGCGCGACCGCTGATCCTTGCGTCAAGATGATCAATGAGCTTAATAATACTAGTACTATAACAATTGGTGCGAGCCAAAACTTCTTGCGCTCTTTCATAAAGGCCCACAATTCGATAACAAAATCACCCATTGGCTTACCTCCTCATAGAGTTAAAGCTGATAACATCAGAATTGTCGCAACATGTGAGAACCGGGACGAGGCGAGGATGGAAGACGGTAAGTATTGGCGTCTGGAACATAGTGTCGATGCATCGGGTCTTTGCCGATCAGGCGCATGACGAAGCCCATGGGAACAAACAAACCAAAAAAAGTCACCGTGAGAATAATCTTGGTGTTAATCGAACCAAGAACATGCCCCATTTTCATCCATATCCGCTGGACGGGTGCCAAGCTCCGCGGCACGAACGTTGCGAAAAACAGAAGCGCACCGGCGGGGATGGCGGCCCACGGCCGCATCTCCTTCCCGAACACCATCGGCCCAAGCCCGAGCAAAGCGAGGACTCCACCAACGAGAAACCCGAAAGAGCGCAATTGCCGTTTATTGATTCTTTCTTGCATTGTGATCGCCCACTTCCCTAAAAACATATCGCGCCAAGGCGCCGCCAAGAGCGCAAAGGCAAAATGTTTCTCCGAACTTGGCGTGCTTTGCGTCTTCGCGCGAGTTATCTCTTATCCGCTCCCATAATCCGAAGTTCAACCGAAAATTTTAAGCTCTTTAGTTCGTTTCATCGATCCGATAATCCAATGCTGAAACACTTTGCTTGCAGGCTGCTCAAAAGGATCTCAGAGGCGAGGCGCGCGATAAATTGACGAGCGGACGCTACTCTGGAAGTACGTTGGCGCGAGGCGATTGAGTGCAACAAAGCATATGGGTCGTTTTCAGCAGCCTACTAGTCCACTTCAAATTCATCCTGCCAGTTGGTGTCCTCCTCAAGAGGCCTCTGGTCGGCTTTGTTCAATACGTAGTTTTCCAAAACCAAAGTATCTATTTGGGTCCGCATGAAGCATCGGTATGCTTCTTCAGGTGTGCAGACTATCGGCTCGCTACGGACGTTGAACGAGGTGTTGACGATCACCCCATAGCCGGTTTTCGCTTCAAAGGCTTTGAGCAATTTGTAGTACCGTGGATTCATTTTATTATCGACGGTTTGGATACGCGCCGAGTAATCGACATGCGTGGCTGCCGGAATGTCCGATCGTGGAACATTCAGCAGATCAATCCCCCATAGCTTCTTTTGTTCTTCCGTCATTGGCCTTCGCCGCGCTTCCTGCACCGGCGCAACTAGGAGCATGTAGGGGCTCGGCGCATCCATTTCGAAATAGTCCGATACCCGCTCGCGCAGTACCGAAGGGGCAAACGGCCGGAATGATTCCCGGAATTTAATTTTGAGATTCATGACGGATTGCAGTTGCGGATTACGGGCGTCTCCGATGATACTTCGACTACCCAAGGCTCGTGGCCCAAACTCCATCCGTCCTTGAAACCAGCCGACGACTTTTCCGGCCGCCAGATCATCCGCCACTCGACTGAAAAGCGCCTCGTCGGCTAAATAATCATGCGGAGCCGCTTTGCTCTTGAGAAACTCCGCGACCTCCTCATTAGTAAACGACGGGCCCAGAAGACTCGCGTGCATCGCGTCGCCGTGGCCATTGACGACTCGGGACCTGCCCTCGAACCGATGCCACGCGCTCAAAGCAGCGCCGAGCGCTCCACCGGCATCTCCCGCCGCCGGCTGAATCCATAATTCCTTGAAAGGACCGTCGCGCAGAATCCTGCCATTGCCGACGCAGTTCAAAGCTACACCACCTGCCAGGCACAGGTTTTCGAGACCGGTTTCACGATGAAGAGTCCTGGACAAACGTAGCATGACTTCTTCGGTTACTTCTTGGACCGACCGCGCCAGATCCATATCGCGTTGCGTCAGCAAGGTTTCAGGACGCCGCGCCGGTCCGCCGAACAGTGTCTCGAATTTGCCGTTGGTCATGGTCAAACCGGTGCAATAGTTGAAGCACTCCATGTTGAGCCGAAAGGTCCCATCTGATTTTAGATCAATTAGATTATCATAAATGGCCTGGACATATTTCGGCTCGCCATATGGAGCTAAACCCATAACCTTATATTCACCGGAGTTGACCTTGAATCCCGTATAGTAAGTAAACGCCGAATACAGCAGCCCGAGCGAGTGAGGAAACGGGATCTCCCAAAGTGGTGTAAGATTCTTCTCCCAACCAAGCCATGCAGAAGTGGTCGCCCACTCACCAACCCCATCCATGCAAAGAACCGCAGCGGTATCAAACGGTGAAGGATAAAACGCCGAGGCCGCGTGGGATTCATGATGTTCACCGAAAAGCATCTGAGGGAGCTCCGATTTCTTCAGCCCTTCCGAGAGAGCTAGCAATTCTTTTTCCAGAAGACTCTTCAATAGCATCTTTTCCTTCATCCATACCGGCATCGCAGTCAAAAAAGACTGCAGACCACTGGGGGCGAAAGCCAGATATGTTTCAAGTAGCCTTTCAAATTTTACGAGCGGTTTGTCGTAGAACACGATGTAGCGCAGGTCGGAAAGAGAAATTTCCGCCTCACGTAGGCAGTAGCAAATTGCCCGGCTGGGGAATCCAGCGTCTTGCTTCTTGCGGGTAAAGCGTTCTTCTTGCGCCGCGGCGACGATCTGGCCGTCGCGTATCACACACGCAGCACTATCATGATAGAAGGCGGAAATTCCGAGAATATAAGTGTCTGACGTAATTGATCTCCCTTATTACTTGGTTGTGTTGGCGACTGGATCACTAATGCTCGAGAATGGATTCTTCTTTGTGTTGCCGTATCGAAGGCACTGCCTGCTCGAACACCAACCGCTGATACAACCGCTCTATTTGTGATCCTTGCACCGCGATATTGAACTGGCGCTCCGCTACTCTTCTGGCGCGCTCGCCCATATCATTAGCTAACTGCTTGTCCTTCAGTAACATCAAGATTGTTTCGCCAAATTGAACTGGATCATTGTCGGCTACCAATCCAATGCGTTCCCGTTCGACTAGCTCAGCCACATCGCCCACTCGGGAGCATACGGTTGGCCTCTCCATCGCCATGTACTCGCCGATCTTATTTGGCCATCTCGCTTGATTGACTGGGTTGTCTCTCATCGGCAGCGCGAAGACATCTGTCGAGGAAAGATAGTTCATCAAATCGTCCTGTGAGCACCACCCGGTCAAAATGACTCTATTGGTTAGGGATAGCTCTTTTACCGTTCGGTCTAATGTCTCGCTTTTCTTACCCACCACCAAGAATAGAGCATCGGGTATCTCCCGCGAAACCGTGACAAAAGCATGGAGGCCAAGATCAACGTCGAATTGGCCAGTGCCAAGAAATGTAACTATGTGTTGTTCGTTACCGATGCCGACATTTTCCCTCGCCACGAGCTTATCTTTCGGTTTAACTTTCTCTGTATCCACGCTGCCGCGAACAAGGGTGATCTTCTTCGGATCGATGCCGATTGTCACCGCCCGGTCAAACAAGTATCTGCTTATAACAGTAACCGCGGCGGCCCTGCGCCTGACGTCTTTTTCAAAGAAATCAAGTAGCGTCCTTGGGAGTTTCCCCAGTCTTCGGTATAGCAAGTTCAGTCTATAATCGTCGTACGTATCGCGAAACCCGCCTGCACCATAATGATCACACCAGTCCGAGAGGAAAACCGGGACCTGCTTATGGCCGGCTGTGTAAACCGGAAGGACTACGCTTGGGTAATGCTCGAATGAATGAACGACGTCGTAATTGCCGCCGAGTAACTCAATACGGCGCGCGCGTATACTCAGAAAACCCCAGCCTCCCATACCGGTGAGACGCGTACCCACTAGACGACCATCCATGACACTCGGAGTCTCTAAAATCTTAATGCCAGCTTCATACGAGTACTGTGTCTCAAATCTCTTGTGTCCGTTGCAGGCAATCGAAACAACGTGACCTGCGTCCGCCAGAAATTTCGCCCATCCGAAAGCCCGGTGGTAAGTGCCAAATTCCTTCTCATTCCCAAGAAGCATTAAAATCTTCATCGTCATCTTGCGTACCGTATGCAACAGACTGGGTGCACCAAACTCTCCAGAATGCCCAAGCAATCAATAACTCTGCCGATGCCCTACGCAAAATTATCGGGACGTAGCATAATGTCCAAGTCGATACGTCTTTCATCACCGCGCCGGCAGAATTCCTACCCCGCGGCCCGTGAAAAGTCCCGACGGGCAGCGCTCACGCGGTGTCCTCCAAGACCCAACCAGAAAGCACTGCCTATGCAGTTAAAAGCAGTCAGACAAATACGATGTGTTATGAGTACGAACTACTCTGTGTAATGCGGATTTATCTTTCAAATCGATTTCAATATGCTGCTCACCAGACCACGGCACATCGACGTAACGCATCGCGCCCTCACGTTGAGCAGCTTCGATTTCTCGAGGGAAATATACTCTAACTCTCAGAGAAGGAACCGCGAAATCCAACTGGCCACTTACGTCCATTTTAAGCACTTCATTGTTCCAACTGATTTTCTCAAAAACAAACTTGCGCCTCATCACGAACCAATTGACGACCTTAGAGGCAGTCCCTGCCCAACCCTTCCTGATTCTTATCTCTTCTAAAAGCTTAATATAGAAGTCGTCCCATAGCCTTTCAGGCGCCAAACTGCGCATATGCCACAATAGGGTCACAACGCCGCCATGTGTGAGCAGATGATCAAATAGCATTGTACATACCCTCCACCCCTGCTGAACTGAAAGATTCATGGCACCCCGACCCAACAATGCAACATCCTGTAAGTGCAATGGGAGTTCAAGTAGCGTTTTGGCTCCTAGTAAACGAAATACCTGAGTTGTACCATTCCGGAATCCCACCGTTTCATTATAACCAAGCGACGAATCGTAACTGATGCCAGCACTTTCCAACATTCGTGGCGACTCCCCGTTAAAGCAGAGCCAATGTATTCTATTACCGATGTTGTGTTTTCCGATCACTTCGGCAATTCTGTTGACTTCTGTCTGCGCGCTTTTCGCGCTATGCCAAGCGTCAATACCGTGTAGCCCAATTTCGAAACCTTCCCTGCTAAGCTTTCTGGCGACGTCAGAAATATCATCTATGTCGTAGCGCGTTGCCCGCCGACTTGCGTTGGGGGCGCTAACATGGGTCCCTGTACGATCCTTAAACGGTATCAAAAAGAAAGTAGAACGAAACTGCCCTTCGATTTCCTGGTATTTCTCGAACTCTAGCCAGAAGTCCTTACACAGTCCTAAATAAACCAACGGCAGGGATATTACTGCGTGCCAGTTTTTCAACATCTTGGCGACCGTCAGCTTCTTTCGCCATGCGTCTGCCAATGAGCAAAATAGAGCCCTGTATACGAATCCCCACATCGTATGATCGAGCTTGTGGTGCCGTATTCCGGCAAAGTCAACGTCGTGAGTCAAACAAGCAATGAAGTTATAGTCCATCGGAACTGGTGGAATTTCCACAACAGGAATGCCAGCCTCTAATATCCATTTACGAAGCATCGCTATGTGAACCTCGAGGGTGGGAATAAGTGCATACTCAGCCGGTTGTCCTTCTGCCAACAAGTAAGTAATCTCATCGAACAGATCAAAGCCAGCTCGTATAATCTGTCCGCCAGTAGTACCAATGCGTAACACTACGACCCCAGAATCTGTTGCAGCCCTCACCAGTGCTTCTCCGACATCCTCGAAGACGGCAACCTTACGATATAGGGGCACTGTCCGGCCGGCATCCTCCAACATTGTCATGTGATGCGTGCCGGCAATGTTAACGAAATGCTCTGAGTCAGACTGAAGCAGATTTGAACTGTACTGGATCAAAAGCCGGACAGGTACTTTAGGAGTGTCTCCGTTGGTAGAAATGACAACGTCATATTCTCCATTTCTCCGGTAGAACTCCCAGGGCGTCTTGAACAGCTCAAAAAATTCGCCGACGATTTGTCGGTCTACTGTTTTTGCGAGTACTCCAATCATCGAAACACGCTCTTATCCAACTTCGCGAGGCGGTGATACGTCCCACTAGTTTGCTGGATTTTATCCTTATCCGTACGCACCACCCTTGCCCGTAATAAGTCTTAATAACCTGCTCACTTGCTCGCGCCTTAAGTACCGAACGAAATCGTCCGCCACGGAACGCTTTTGGCCGCTTATCCATGCCCATACATATCCGAGAAACATAGTAACACTACCGACTAAATACGGTCGCGTGGAAATTCTCCAGACACATCGCGCCACAAAAAAGAGGAAGTGGTAACCGAGCAAGTAATCATCTCCACCATTTCGATACGCCGCTCGCCACATTCCCTGCGATGCCCGTCCGGTTCTGCGCTTATGCAACGCTTGAATGTCCGGGAATGCCGTTACTTTCCAACCTGTCATCCTTGCCATGACTTCGGCCACAGCATCTATACCGCCCGAAACAGGAAAGTAACCGCCAATATCTTCAAAACATTTCCTACGGAATACTTGAATTGGACCACTGACACTCCACTCCGTGCTGGTTATCTGCTTGACATACTCTGTACCCGATCGCTCCCGCAAAACACCACCAGAAATGCCAAGGTCTTGATGCTCGTTAAACTTTGCCAGTACCTGCTCGTAGTAGTTCGGCTTTAGTGATATATCAGCGTCCAGAATGGCAACGAATTCGTATTCTTCATTTCGATTTTGTTCATAAGCCGAGTTGATGGCCTTGGCTTTCGAGCCAAAGTCCCTGTCCGTGTGCGATTCGGCGCGCACAAGTTTTATGAACGGGTATCTCGTCGTATAGGTGCGCACAATGTCGTCTGTCTGGTCTGTAGAGCCATCGCTTACAATAACCCACTTTCTCGGACGCACAGTCTGCGCGAGAACACTTTCTATGGTCTCGCCAATAAAACTCTCTTCATTCTTCGCGGCTGTTATAATGACATAGGGACCTATAGCCATTGCCGCAGTTGTTCCAAACTCTGGCATAGACGCCTCATTTAATCGATTGGGTGACCTTAAGGATATGAGAAGCAATAAACGCAGTATCATTCTTTACGAGTGACACGATCCTAGTCTGCGCATTCATTTTGGTTTTCATGTCTCGCTGTTTGATACGTCTCTCTTAACAGTGCGGCATGTTGTCGTGCTGGCCTCGGATCTTCTCCTATTTCCGCAGATTAGTTGTTCAACGTGGACATTTAAGTGCGGCCGATCTTATGAAAAAAGGCGATACTCCGGAAAGTCAAACAGCGGGGACTGTCTGGCACATATCTGAGCTGGTTGAATGCCAGGTGTTAGGTGTGATCAGATTCTGTATGCTTAAGTGGTTGGTTGTTCTTTGCCTTAATCGGTAGCTTCAATGGCTCGAGCCTTTCCGGCTGTTTGCCGTTCGCCTCACTCGACTCCTGCGCCTTGCGTGTATTCATTTCTTCAATTGCCGACAACAGCGGCGACTTTGCTAGCGTGGCAAGAATATCAATGTTCGGCATGACACAATGCCCGCCAATGAAACCGGGTAGAAAAATCCGAGATGGTAGATAATCAATCTCAGCGAAGAATTTGGCCGCCTCTAAATAATCCGAGCCACACGCCTTCGCAAACCGATCCATATCTTGCGCCCAGGCAATCAGCAGACCAAAGTAAGTTGTCTCAAACAGCTTGGCTAGCTCAAGTGTCTCCGGCTTGCTCATCTTTGCCGTCGGAATGCCCGCCTCACTAAAATGGTTTATCACCGTCTCCACAGACTCTTCACTGGAACCGGCAACAAATTTCTGATACCGCCGCAACTCATCGTGCATTCTTGCATGTTTTCCGCGCACCGGGCTGTAGACGCAATGTACACCTGAGCGTTTCTGCAACTTTGTCGTCGTACCCGGAGCAACAGTACTGTTGATAACGATAATCGCCGGGTCGTATTTGGAAGTATAATCCATTGCGATTTGTAAAAAGCTTTCTATATTCTGAAAAGGATAGCAGAGATGCATGATCGACACCTTTTCTTCGATCATAACGTCCGCTTGGTCTACTCCGATCGTAGGCTTATGTGCTTCAGAAAGCAGATCATGTAAAGGACGTCCAACTTCCCCCAGCCCGATAACTACTGTCGCTGTCCTGTCACTGTTCATAGTATTTTCCCTCGTTGTGGAGCAAGAAAATCGATCTAAAAGTCTTGGGCCTTCAGGTGTCATCCGTAACTCGAATCAGTCCGGCCTTCATACGTTCCCACGAATATTTCCGGGAAAACAGCTGAGCGTTTTCTATAAGACGCTCGCGCTTATGGCGATCGCCAAGGAGCCCACAAATCGCATTCTGCAGGCTAGAAACATTTTCGGGCACGTAATAGGCCACAGCGTCTTCCTCAAAGTAGTACTGGATGGTGCTCAGCTTGGGGACGACTGCAGGAATACCAAGATAAACATACTCGAGCAATTTAACCGGCAGCATGTATTGGGTCGCTGGATCTAAACGGTTAGAAATAACGCCAATCATCGCTCCTCTCAGCAACTGAGGAATATCCTCTCCCCGGAAATTTTGATTTGGGAAATAAACAGATTTTTCCAGGCCCAAGGATTTGATGAGGTTTGTGAGCTCCGCGGCAAAGTCACCAGTGCCATAGAGTTCAAAGCGTGCTTCAGGAACTACATCGAGCACTCCTTTAAAGGCGCGAATTGCGATATCCAAACCTAGCCTCTCCGTAATCGTACCGTGGTAGACAAGCCTGGGTCGCCTAAGATCTTCGGCGTAACCATTTTTATGGGATAAAGGTGCGCCAAAGAGAGTTGGATCCGGCACATTCATGACCACGGTGATTTTCGAAGCTGTCACGCCTCGCGTCTGGAGGAGGTGACGGTGCGGTTCATGGACGGCCACTACCCGATCAGCAAACCAGCAGCTCACCCACTCCTGCAGCTTAGAAAGTCGAACTAAGATGTTTCGCTCCGAGACCCTAAACTTGGATTGCCAAAGCTCCGGCATTGTGTCGTGCACGTCTAGGATCACCTTAGCTCCCATGAGTTTTGCTGGTAACGATGCGAACACCATGAAATCGGGCATGGTATGGATATATATGACGTCATAGCGGTTTGGCAGATGACGTCTTGTTACGGTCCATGCCGCCGCTGCAAGGAAACGAATATAACCAGAGACATAATTCCCAACGTTGCTGCCCTGGTATTTGCCGAGCCGCAACGGCGTAATTCGGACGCGATTGATCGTCTCTTCGGCACTGGTCAAGTCTTCCGAGAGTGAGATAATGTCGACGGTATCGCCGCGGGATGCAAACGCTTCGGCCGCCCGTCGAACGCGTTGATCATAGCGGTAGTGAGTGTACGCAATCATACATATACGTTTGCCGGCGCTATGTTTCGTATTGCGATCCGTCTGTTCTGCGTCTGCGCGCTCTCTAACACGCAATTTGGGAGAATCTTTCATAGACGTGGCATGATCCTGCCGCATTAAGGCGGCGGTCCGTTGAGTTCTATACCTCGCGTAACAAGAAAGAGTGGTTTAGAGGTCGAAAAAGAACACCAAACCCAATGCTTCTGTAAACCGGTACCAATATGAGATCGAGATAAGACGGAGATGGGGGCTAATTGAGTGTCATCAGACCCTAAAGCATGACCACTAAACCGGGCTTGCTTCTATGCCATCTGTTACCAGGCGTTTTCAGCCTCAGTCACACAAGCAACAACAAATCACTGAAATCAAGATCCAAGCCGATCCTACAAACCCCTTTTAAACAGGCCACTTTGATAATAAAAAGAACCAAACGCTCGACCGAGTCGGTTCGTTGAAACATGCATGTCTCGAAAATCCGAAAGCCACCGAAGCACGCCAACCCGCATATTGCTCTTTGACACATCGACGGAATCAGCAAACAACTGATTTTTATATTCTATCAGAACGCGCCGAGACTGTTTTGCGGAAACCGTAACCCTAAGAATCAGCTTGTTTTCCGCTCTATCGTAAGGACTTAATTCATCATCCACTGTTACATATCTGATAGATGGGGAAAACGACTCTGGTTTTTCTATGAAATACGTTACTTCACGGCTATGCTTATTTTCGAGGATAAGATCCCCCGCGAATGCAAGAACATCATAGTTTCCGTCCTCTCTCAACCTTTTGAGATATAGATGTCTTGCGATATCCCCCAAACTTTTCCATTGAACCTCAGGTTCACTCTCGTTTACCATATCAGCGATTTCATTAAATGCGCCGATATCGCTTCCGAAAAATTCCTGATGTGCATAAAATAAGATAGGATTACCCAAGAACAAATCTATAATAACATCGATTCGAGCCTTACCTGGTGTCCATCGGTTTAAACTCGGAAAATTCTCGAATTCCAGGGTTACCTGCCTTAAGTGATCTGTAGAATCTGGCGGCTTCCCCGCCAACAAGGGTGTATTACCCGCATTCACAGTGGCCAAAAAATTATATTCCTTAAGCACCCGCAAAGTCTTCGCGGGCGCAATTCCGTGGGGAAAAACCATGACTCGATCATAGTCAATACCTGTCAAGCGCTTAAATTGTTCCATGCGGCCAAGAGCTTGCCTTACATTCGCTTCTTGCACATTTAACGGCTTCGCAGGCCAGCGGTCACCCGGCTCAGTTCTATATTTGTAGAATTCATAGTGATCATGGTTGTTGCCGTGAATGCTCATGGAGAATCTTTCCGGATTGCTGCGGAACAGAGAAACAACCTCGGCTTGGCTACGATTATAATTCCAGGGGATAAAAGCGATTGTCGTGTGAAAGTTGGCCTTTTCCATCTCTTTCAGGAGTCCTTTGTAGCTCAAATTCCCGTAGGGCTCCGTTAGCCAAGGATCATCAATCGTCAGGTTCGCATAATGGCCGACACTGTGCCAGCATCGCTCACCACATGCGTAACGCAGGAACATCAGGGGGCCCACAATCTCGAAGAACCGGTTTCTGTGATATCTCGATGTTGAACGTGCGTAATTTTCGGATACCTTCATTTCGGCCTGGAAAAACACGGCACGCCCATCTATGTTCACCTTTACGAATACGGGGAACCGCTCATCGGTACCTTCAGTCTTAAATTCCATCACTACGTCAGCATTTTTCTTATCACCAACAATGAGATAGTGCTTTCTTATAGCTTTGCAGGGCAGTTCCTGACCGGCCAATTGTTTCGTAATGGCTCTTTCATCTGAAATCTTGCACAAGGCATCTGACGGGCAATCTACGATTGTTTTGCTCCCTACTACGTAGCCCTTGGATGCGTCGCTGAGATTGCTTGCCTCAATTTCGGGAGTCACCCCCGTGATCAGTACCGGTACATCACGGTAATTCCCTTTGAGCCCATCCAACAGCACTTCCTTAGACTCTACGAACGGAAGTGCCTCTGCAGTAATCACGATAGCGGCTATTACTTTCCAATTCGGGGCATACAGACGTTGAAGATTATCTTTCTTGTCTTGCGCCAAAAAGTGCTGAACGTCTAATCCGTAAAAGCCAGCCCCTGCTATCACCTGCTCTTCTGATGGCGACCGCTCGGTTGAGGAAGTTATTAACAGAACACTTGAACCGTGACCCATGATCTTAGCTCATGTTGGTTGATACTGAGTTTTAGTCAAACTTCTTCTTTGGTTTGACGACAAAAAGAACCACTAACTAGCGCTGTGTTTCCCCGTAAAATTCAGCAGCGGAGCGCCATATACAGCAGCTTGTCGCTTAGCGTTTCATTTACGATCAGATTGCATCATGGACCGGCGCAAGATGCGGTGCCGGCGGTTCAATCCACAAGGCATATTCAGCGTTTCAGTATCTCCGCATTTCCATGTTCGGTAAGTTCTGCAGTGCGCAAACTAGATTGGTCACGTATAATTTGGTCTAGGACTGCCGGCAGCGTCCTGAGCAACAGCTTTACATCTAGCCAGAAGGACTTTTGCTTCTCGTACGCGATATCAAGACGCATCATTTCAGTAAAAGTAGTCTTGTTCTTCCCGCTGACTTGCCAGAGACCCGTCAATCCAGGAATTGTGTCAAACCGCTGCCTTTGCCAAGGGAGATACTCCTGAGCCTCATAGGCGATACACGGTCTGGGTCCCACTAGACTCATCTCCCCACGAAGTACGTTGATGAGTTGGGGCAACTCATCCAGACCGGATTCCCGAAGGATACGTCCGAAACGAATTATTCTAGAATCATCATCGAAATCCAATTTGACCATAGGCTTTTCGCCACCGGGGTTCGCTCCTTTTTTAATCATGGCTCGAACATAATCAGCATGCACCGAGGTGTCGGCGTCGACTTTCATCGTACGAAACTTCCAACAGAAAAAAAGATTCCCTCCATGGCCCACTCTTTCCTGCTTGAAAAATACCGGCCCAGGCGAAACGACTTTAATCAGAATGGCGGTGAGCAAGAAGGTTGGAGAAAAGACAATTAACATCACGCCGGAGCCGACTATATCAAGCGCGCGCTTCCAGCGAGGCACTGGAGAAGCGAAAAACGGCTCCAGCCCCTGAACGAGTTGTTGCGAAGTCAGTTGCCGAGCTGGGACTTGGCGCGCTGACGCACTATTCGTGCTGCCATTGGCGGATGAAACAAGATCTCGTGACATGGACATGTTCCTTTCACGTTCTTCCCGGTTTACGGTGAGGAAATTTTTCAGTTTCCACTACAGAGACACAGAGTTCGTAGACGATTTCTTCGAAGTGATCCTTACACGAACTTCTCCGCGATCTCAGCGCCTCCGCAATGCAATCTCGAGTTGTGCATCACCTCGAACTGAAATACTTTTGGCGCTCCTTTTAAGGAGAGATAGCGTCAAGCCGGCGCAGCGGGTCTGGAATGTCATCCGCTGCCATCCACCGAGAGGGATAGGTGTAGACCATGTACTTAGGAGACAAGGCTCTGGTGGAGATTTTTTGACAAACATCGTGAGCCATTTTCAAAGCACCCTCAGGGGCGGTATAGGGCAAGGCTACACCAATCCGTCGCTCATCGAGCCACCCGGTTTCATCGGTGGCGCGCACGCGATGTGAGAGTACATGCACTAAATGCCGCGTGTAAGCGCTATTGTGGTTCACGTTTCCCAGGTCAAAAACGACAAGCGAAAACTCGTGCCCATTGCGGTTCACACGCGCACGCTCCCGATCAAGGATGGCGCGAAACTCCTTGGCAGAACGAATACCGTCCCGCGCCGACACCTGATCTTTCTGGATACCGAGGCCAAGATGGACTAATACCTTCTTCAATGTTGTGCGTTTTTCCGACTTGCGGTTCGCGTGTTTTGCAGCCCGGGACATTTTTACTTCAGAATGATTGCGCCAAGACCAGCACCTTTGGAATCGTTTCACCTGTTGCGCGTTTGCGCGAACATTTTTGCGAGTGCCTTGATCCGAGATTCCGGCAATTTGAAACATTCAGATCCGACAACCTTAGGGAACTTTTTATCGATCCCCGCAGGTTGCTGTAGGCGATCATTCACGGTTTATCGATCCGAATGACGCGGGCGGGATTGCCGGCGACAATGGCGTTAGCGGGAACATCCTTGGTAACCACGCTCCCGGCACCCACGATCGCGTTCTCTGCTAAGGTGACGTTACACAGGATAACGGCGCCGCTGCCGATGGAGGCTCCGCGCTTAACGACCGTAGGCTCCATGGTCCAGTCAGCTTCGGTTTGTAGTCTACCGTCTCGGTTGACTGCCCTTGGATACCGATCGTTGATAAACACTACATGATGTCCCACGAAGACCTGATCCTCAATCGTAACGCCTTCACAGATAAAGCTATGACTAGAAATTTTGCAGCTCTTACCGATTTTGACCCCCTTTTGAATTTCTACAAATGAGCCGATCTTAGTGTTGTCTTCGATCTCGCACCCGTAGAGATTAACGAAATCATGGATTCTGACGTTATTGCCTAGCTTCACATCATCTGCGATGCGCTGGTATACAAATTGATCGTGCTGCTTACTTACCATTACGTGGCCTTAGAACCGCGCTGGTTTATAATAGGGTTTGAGTCACTTGTAATTGCCCGTCGTCGGAGATTCCATTTCGTGGCAAGATTACACTCTCGCCAGTCCCCGACAGCATTACTTCTTTACGCTGCTCCAGAGACCGCTGCGCTGCTTCGAGTAGTTGGACAACCCGTAGGCCGTTATATCCGTCCGTAAGGGGTCGCTTCCCCGTCTGAGCGCATCGGACAAAATCCTCACAAAGCGATTCCAGAGCTTCCGTCTGGTCGATTTTTGGAACCAACATGTCCCCCATTCGATATTGTACTAAGGCTTGATAGCGATCCGCGTCGTTCGAGGCTTGAACCCCCTTGTCGAAGACTTTGACTTGGTAATCCTTGTCGAGATGATCATACGCGATCATTTTCTGGCTGCCGCTAATCAGTGTCCGCCGCACCTTTACGGGAGAAAGCCAGTTGACATGAAAGTGGGCGAGTGAACCGTCGGCAAATTCAACCGCGATATAAACGACACTTTCCTTCTTCCAGCCATTCCAGCGCACGGGCGCCGCTCCCACGGCCGAGACGCTTATCGGTTCCTTGTCGATGAGATAAGCCATAATCGAAAAATCATGAGGAGCGAGATCCCAGAGAACATTGAAATCAGGTTGAAACAAACCCAGATTGACTCGCACGGAGTCATAAAAATACACGTCGCCAAGCTCGCCCGACTCAATGATTTCCTTGATCTTCCTTACAGCGCCGGTGTAGATGAAGGTGTGGTCGACCATCAGAACCTTCTGCTTTAGCTCTGCAAGCTGGATCAGTTCATTCGCCTGAGCAACCGTGACAGTCATCGGTTTTTCGATCAAGACATGCTTGCCGCATCGCAGCGCTTCTTTTGCCAGCTCATAATGCGTCGAAATCGGCGTCGCAATGACAACCGCATCGATCTCTGCATCTTCCAATAATTGACTGGGTGATGCGACCGAGTCTAAGAAAGGGTAAAGACGCTTGACGGCTAGTTGTTTCTCCGGGTTCAGATCAGCGACAGCCATAGCACGACAATCTCGGGTTTTGACCAGGTTCCGAAGAAGATTGGGTCCCCAATAACCATATCCGATCACGCCTACACGTATCATTTTATCGACCCCCCTGTTGTGAACACCCAGCACCATCCATATAGTTAGTGATCCACTCGGTCACATAGTTAATTTGGTTTGCTTCCAGTTCAGGATACATAGGTAGCGAGAGGATTCTGTTCGCATAGTTCTCTGCCACGGGTAATTCTTCCCTCCCCAAATGGCTGAAGGTTTGAGCCATGTGAATGGGTTTAGGGTAGTGAATACCGGACTGCACCCCATGCTTGTATAAATACTGACGGAGCTCATCTCGATTTCCTCGCTCGATGCGAATAACGAAAATATGATAGACGTGCGTCACATCGTGCAATACAGCCGGACTAACGACGCCCTCAAGGCCTGCAAGTTCTTCATTGTAACGGTGAGCGCTTTCTTCTCGCAGTTGATTCCACTTATCGAGGTATCCGAGCTTGATGAGCAAGATCGCTGCTTGCAAAGTATCGAGCCGGCTGGTGTAGCCGACGAGATCGTGTTGATACTTTTCGATTCCGCCATGATCGCGGAGCTTTCTTACAGCGAGCGCAAGTCGGTCATCGCTGGTGACGACGGCACCCGCATCGCCGCACGCTCCCAAATTTTTAGAAGGATAAAAGCTGAAGCAGGCAGCGTGCCCTAAAGAACCGACTCTTCGGCCTTTATATCGAGCGCCGTGAGACTGTGCGGCATCTTCGATGACATAGAGTCCATGCCTCTCAGCGATCTGTAGGATAGGGTCCATGTCGGCCGGCTGGCCGTAGAGGTGCACAGGAATGATTGCCTTTGTTCGGGGCGTGATGCGTGCTTCGATCTGATCGATATCGATGTTATAGGTTCGGGGGTCGATATCCGCGAAGACAGGTCGGGCGCCGGTGTGTGCGATCGCTTCCGCCGTGGCGATGAAGCTGTTTGCGGCCGTGATGACCTCATCACCCAGCCCGATTCCTAACGCTGTCATCGCCAAGATCAGAGCATCGGTACCGTTGGCAACTCCCACCGCATGCTTCGCCTCGCAGAAAGCGGCAAACGCCTGTTCGAACTGTTGAACCTGTGGGCCTAAGGTGAAGGCTGCGCTTTGGCATAGTTCATTCCAAGTTTGCTGTAATTGCTCGCGCAAAGCAGAATGTTGAAGCTTAAGGTCAATAAAGGGCACCTTTGTTACGCCCATTTCCTGATGTATGGCGGTCACGTTCTGAATATCGTTAAGACCTTCTCAATTGATCTTTCTGTGATCGAATCGACAAGGATTTATGCCTGCATTATCGGGTATAGTCAGTTCGCTGGACCCATGTTCGGTAAGCTCAGTCTGCCAAGTCGGACGCAGCCATTACGAGAAGCGACCTGCTCTGTAGGAGAACCGCTCACCAGCAGAAATGGGAGCATGAAAGCAGCGGAACTAAATGGGCAATGAAAAGACACTCCTATGAAGCTTTCAACGGAGACATAGGAGTATAGTAATACCGCTGATCATAACCGTAGTCGCCATTTTTGATGTCTACACGGTTGAGAACGACACCTAGGACTGTGGCTTGCGCGTGCTGCAAGCGCGAGCACGATTCCTTCAGAACATCGCGCGTCGTTTCTTGTGCCTTGACCACGAGCACGACTCCATCCACCATCGTAGACAAGCGGACCGTATCGGTGACGGGAATCAACGGAGGAGAGTCAATAAAGATATGATCAAACTGCTCGCGCAGGCGCGTGAGCACGTCATACATCTTGCGCGAGCCAACAAGCTTTGCGGGGTCGGGGGGAACCGCTCCGCCCGTTATGACGAAGAGGTTATCCGTCAGGGTTGGTTTGATGACTTCTTCCAGGGTTCTCTGTCCGGTGAGAAGCTCGGTCATGCCGGTCGCTCTTTCATGAAACAGGTGACTATGGCACGAGGGCCGGCGCAGATCCGCGTCAAGCACCAGGACCTTGGCGTCCATCTTCGCAAAAACAATCGCTGTATTGATGGCAGTGACTGTTTTCCCTTCCTCGGCATTTCCGCTGGTAAAAAGGATGATCTTCGGAGGCTCTTCCGCTTGGCAAAGCAAAATCGATGTTTGGAGAGAACGATACGCCTCCCAAATCACAGAGAGTGAACGGTAAGAAGGGATTGATGCATCGCGAGGCTCGGCGCTGGGTGCTAGGGCGTTTTCTTCGATAGTGTCAAGCAAATTCGGCGCGCCTGTTTTGCCGGCGATCGAGAAATCAGGTACAGTGCCAAGGGTCGGAAGGTGAAAATAATCCTCTACTTCCTTCGGCCTGCTGACGGTGTTATCCAGATATTCGAAGAGAAAAGCCAAGGCTACGCCACCCATCGCTCCCAGAAGAACACCCAGAAGGAGGTTGAGCGTTGTTTTTGGCCGTGACGGTCCGAGGGGCGGCTTGGCCTCATCAACGATATCAACGTTCGAGGTCCGGAGTTCTGCCGCCACTCCCATCTCTTTCTTACGTTGAAATACGCTGTTGTAAAGCTGACGGTTTGTATCCACCTCCCGCGCTAGGATCGCATATTCGACCGAAGCATCTTTCAGTTGCAAAGTTGCATCTCTTTGCTCGGCAAATTTACGTCGGAGCTCTTTTTCTTTCGCTTCCGCTGCCAAGAATCCCGATTCGATTCCGGCCACGACACTTTGGATCTCTCCGTTTAAGCGCCGCCGGGTTTCGTCGACTTGGGCTTTGACCTGCGCCAGGCGAGGATAGCCGAGATTATATTCGGCAGAAAGATTGGCATAATCACCTTCCAGACGGGACAATTGTTCTTTTAGTTTTTCAATAAGCGGATTTTTGAGGACGTCCGGGAGAGAATCAAATGCTCTTCGACGAATGAGCTGAACCTGGGCTTGCAAAGTAATTCTATCCGCTTCCGCTTCAGTGAGTCGTTTGTTCAAATCCGCGAGGCGTTCGACCACGACGTTTTCTTTATCATTCAGGGAGATGATCCCTTTAGCGCGTCCGTAGTTATTCAAAGCCTCTTCAGATTGCTCCAGGCGCTTTTTCAACTGCACAAGGTTGTCTTCTAGAAAGCGCTGCGCCTCTACATTGGAGCGGGCACGAAACTGAAGACCCTGGCCGATGAAGGCGCGAGCATGGGCGTTCGCGAGCTGGGCTGACAAATTAGGGTCGGGACTGTTAATGACGATTTTAAGCAACCGGGTATTATCGACGGGTTTAATCTCCAGATAGTTTCTTATGTAAGTGTCGGAGAGGCTTTTCAAAGTTGCGGCAGGGTCACTAGCCTCTTTCTTACCCGACGAGAAAACTCCTTTTACCGTAGAGAAAAACGCTTTTACTGGAGCCGTTAGAATGGACCACGGTTGACCGCTAGGTGTTTTTTCCTGTCCGGTAAAGATCCGATTACTTTCGAGATGTTGCCCCTGGATGACCTGCGCGACCAAAGAAGGGCTCTTAAGAATTTCCGCCTGAGTCGCGTAAAAATCATGCTTTTCCGAACTGAACGATTCTGAGACAGCTTGCCGAAAGTCGATGACCTGAGGCACCTGTTCCTGAATAAGCAGTGTGGCCTCGGAGGTATAGATTGGCGTCATCAGAAGAGTGCCCACGGCAACCGTGAGCACTACAGCCAGGAAGAAGACAACAATAAGTCGTCTACGCGTTCTAATGACCCGCCAGAGATCCCAAAAGCCAATTTCCGGTCTGTCCTCTCCTGCTAGCGGCCCGTTAAGCAGCGGCGGTTGCGCCGAAGGTGAAACCCCTGTCCGACGGATCAAATACGGAGACAATTCTCGCATCATTTAATAAGATTAGCTCCGACTCCAAATCTGACTATCTCTTTAAAAAAATAGTATACGCCATACGGGACAAGCTTCGCGCTGGACGAAGACACCTCAACGATGTCTCCCCCCTGAAGTCCAATATCGGACATCTCACCACTTTTAATTTTGTCTAGATCAGCGGCCACGGAAATTTTTTTCCCATCTCGGTTAGGCCGAATCACTGTGACGGTGCTGGTATCGGCGGCAAAGAGAGTGCCGCCCGCAGCGGCAATTGCGCCTGAGACGGTAAGACCCGGACTCATTTTAAAGGCCCCGGGTTTCTCGACCCACCCATCAACCAAAATTTGCGCTCCACCCGGCACCATGATGGTGTCGCCGGGACGAACTGGAAGCGAAAGATAAAGTTGATGCCCGCCGTAGGATAGCTCTTTGACATCTATTAAGATGGGTTCCGTCTTCTTGAGAACAGGTGAGGTGGAATCTTTAGGCAGGAGACCTGCCGGCAGCGTAGACGCGACCTCTTTTGCCGCCTCTCTGCTGAGAGGTTCTGTGGGAATGAGGTGAATTCTGGGCTCCGCGTCGGGTAGGATTCCGCCCGCGCGGGAAATCATGTCGAGAATATTCTCCGAGCCGCTTGTGAGGTTATAAAGTCCCGGCCGTGTCACGGCACCGAGAACGGCCACTTGGCGGCTGTTGTATTCCTTAACAAAAATAGAAACACGCGGATTACGCAAATAGTCTTTCAAGCGCGGCCGCAACTCTTCTGCGAGTTCGTCTTCGGTTAGACCGGCCACCTGGACCCGCCCGATAAATGGAAGCAAGATGGTGCCTTCCGATGTAACGCGCACATCACGGTCCTTTAGCTCCTCCATGGCCGGAACGGAGATCTGCAAGACATCTCCTGGGCCGATTGGATAATCTTTAACCGCCGATTCCTGAGTTCGTGTTTGCCAAAGAACCGCGATTTTTTGCAAATCACTGCTGTCAGTCTGAGTTGACGAGATAGAAGAAGAGTTTGGCCGCCCGGCCATCTTCTCTAACGAATTATCTTTAGTAGCAATTGGGGTATTCGTCGCACAACCGGTCAGAAGCAAACAAAACCCGATGTAGAAGCACCCCACGAGACGAAATCTCAAAGTCATTTTATGTCCTGGCCAAGTAAAAGCATCAATTCCCGACGCGATCTCGAAAGTAGGCCCTTATGGCTTCAGAAGACGGGGTAAAGCAAATTGTCGCCATGCGGACGGATGTAGTGAAGAAGTTACTTACGATAACTGGCGAGCTCTAAACGTCAGATACAGCTCCGCCCTGTACGAACTTATTCGTTTTTTTCGAACGAGCAGAACCCGGTCTGCTCTTATGAATTCACGCTGAAAAAGAGCCGAGCTACCTTAAGCATCGACTCTGCATCCTTGCCCGATCCATCGCGTTTCGATAAACTTGATGGGCATGTCGGCTTTTGTAGGCCGATCCAGGAGCTGAAGAAGAATCTTTATTCGGCCCTTTGCGTTCGGCGGTTCCTGAATTATCCCGAGAAGCCCATTGAAGGGTCCTCCCGTAATTCGGACTTCTTGGCCGCTTCTCAGGTTTGGCCGTGCTTCGATAACGCCCTCTTCATTCACCTGCTGCATCAATAACTCGACAACACGATGATCGATAGGTGCTGGAATACCATTGAAGCTGACGATCCGACTTACTCCCGGACACCACTGTGCATAAAAATATTCCTCAGAGAAAAGTTTTAGGTGAACGAAAAGATAGTTCGGAAACAGCGGCACAAGCCGCTTTCGCTTCTTCGTGGAATGTGGGAACCGAAGCTGGGGGAAAAAAACTTCTAACCCTTTGGCACTAAGATGAAACCGCGCGTAATCCTCTTTCTGAGGCTTGCTATAGAGCACAAACCATTCGCGTTTCGCACCTTCTGACATGATTGAGTAGAAGTTCGGTAGCGCAACGAATGTGCCAGTTATTCACAGGATATAAACAGCTAATTAACCTGTCGTACAACGTGTTTTTGCCGCGTCTGAGTTTCAACGGACTTTGCAAATCGGAAGCACATGTCCGAGATGCGGTCTAAACGTTTGTTTGATTACGACAATCTCGCATTTCGGAAGACTCTGTCCGATCGGGCTCGTTATACCGGCAGCAGATCGCGCCAGGATTTGAACTTTTTGGGCAACGCGGAGCAAAACTAGCGTCCGCGCAGTTTACAGACGAGAAGCGAATGGAGCGGATTGCTATTACCTATTGGCGAGCTCAACGCAACAGTAGAATACGTACAAACACGATCGTCGCGTTCGAAATGCAGAGCCTAGCGTGGGGATTAAAGAGTGTGGTTCAGATTCCTCGTGTTCGATCAGCAGGTAAAATCGATCGGCTGGCTGGATGTCGTATGGCTGGACCGCCTTAAAATTCCAATTTCGCCGCACAGCTGCTTCTTTTCTAGATCTGCTCTCGCCCACCAAACAGGTGGCCAGCTACACAATATAAGTGGATGGTCTCGGAGCCTCATGTTGTTACCTGTGTTGAAGCGAATTCGAGCGCCGAGGAGTCCTGTCCGTTACCACGGAAAAAGTCAACGGGCAATCCTGACATGGTGCCCCCGTTGGGGCGGGTTAGTCCAATTATCTTGCGGAACCAACCGCAACATTGCTGGCACCTGAGGAACGGGGCAGTTCAGAAGACCTGCGAGGCGTAACTCGTCGTGATTCAGTTACGGAATAAGCCGCAGCTGATACGAGGTATGAACTGGACCGGCCGGGTTACCTGGATGTTCTGTAATCGGCCAACGGGGATTTTGAGGAGTCGTTAGCGTGTAAGCCTGCTGTCCATGCTATGTCGTGGAATGCTCTTCACGTTCGATTGTCTCTCGTCACGAATTCTGCTGAAATCTTTTTTATTAAGACCGTAAAAACGCATTTTACGGTGGATAGTGCGGACGTCAACGCCACAACTTTTCGCAGTAGGACCTATTCTTCCTCTAAAAGCACGAAGCCTCTGGACAAGATAAGCTTTCTCTTGTTTTTTTAGCCACTCATCAAGCGGAGCTTCCTCGATAATGGGAACTGCTTCGGTAATAGGAATCTCGATGGACGGCATAATTTGGCTTGGTGCACCAACGACGGTTGAATCTGGAAGCTCTACCTTCTCAATGCATCTAGATCGACAGACAACAAGAGCCTTCTCAAGAACGTTTTGCAGTTCTCTAACATTGCCCGGCCAGTCATAGCACATCAGTCGGTCCATTGCCTCGGTTGCAATGTTTGTAATATTCTTCCGCAGAGCGATCGGATGATGCCGCAGAAAGTCGTGTACCAATAGAGGAATGTCCTCAATGCGCCTTCTTAGAGGAAGAAGGGGAATCAGGACCACGTTCACTCGATAATAAAAATCCGTCCTCATCGTCCCGGTTGCCTTCAATTCTTTAAGTGGGACGTTTGTGGCGGCGACTACACGCATGTCGATGTCCGCTGATCGGTTTGATCCTAGCCGCTGCACTTTCTGACTTTCCAGAACTAGAAGAAGCTTCGACTGCATGCTAAGAGGCATGCTTTCGATTTCATCGAGAAAGAGAGTTCCTTTGTCCGCGAGTTCGATTTTCCCTGCCCTTGTACGGTCGGCTCCCGTGAAAGCGCCTCTTTCATACCCAAAGAGTTCGCTCTCGAGAAGCGTCTCGGGAACGCCGGCGCAATTTATAGTGACAAAAGGTCCATCTTTGCGCTTGCTCTGATAATGTAGTGCTCTTGCTACCAATTCCTTTCCTGTGCCGGTTTCACCTTCGACAACTACGGTCG
>Ga0207706_10001462_pt1 | contig 23612 bp, 19 predicted proteins | sample KBSC53metaG_FD_184318 | JGI IMG/M metagenome (GOLD analysis project Ga0207706, IMG submission 184318) | Corn rhizosphere microbial communities from Kellogg Biological Station, Michigan, USA - KBS C5-3 metaG (SPAdes) (version 2) | ecosystem: Host-associated > Plants > Roots > Rhizosphere > Soil ... | reverse complement strand
CATCGCGGCAGATCACCCTGATCGCGCCGTTCGCGGCCGGCGGATCGACCGATCTGGTGGCCCGCGTCATATCGGAAGGCCTGCGCGCGAAACTCGGCCAGCCGGTCATCGTCGAGAACAAGCCGGGAGGCACCGGCGTCATCGGGGCGCGCGAGGTCGTCAAGGCGGATCCGGACGGCTACACGCTTCTGCTTGCCAATGCCGGCGCGACGGTTATTCCGGCCGCGATGAGCCACAATTATCCCATCGACCTCAACAAGGACCTGCTGGCGATCGGACTAACGGCGGAATTCGTCGGCGTCGTGATGGCGAAGAAGGATTTGCCGGTGAACTCGATGCAGGAGTTCATCGCCTATGCGAAGGCGAATCCAGGCAAGCTCAATTTCGGCACCTCCGGCATCGGCAGCATGGTGCATCTCTCGGCCGAATTGCTGATGAAAGAGACCGGCATCAAGATGCAGCATCTGCCCTACAAGGGCGGCTCCAACTCGATGACCGATCTACTCGGCGGCACGATCGATGCGCTTTTCGTCAGTTCGCCGGTCGCGGTCGGGCAGGCCGACAACAAGAATCTGAAAATGCTGGCGGTGACCAGCCGTTATCGCCTGCAGGCACTGCCGAACGTGCCGACGGTCGAGGAGAGCGGTGTACCCGGCTTCGACACCACGGCTTGGATGGGCGTCATGGGGCCCGCCGGCATGCCCCCAGCCATCCGTGAAAAGCTCAGCGCGGCTCTGGTGGACATCGCGCGGGACCCGGACACCCAGGCCAAGCTGCGCAAGATCGGGTTCGAGCCGATCGGCAAGGACGCGGCGGCGTTCCAGGAATTCTTCCGCGGCGACGTCAAGAAGTGGACGGACTTTGTCAAAGACCGCGGCCTGAAGGAGACGCAGTGACGACGCGACGGGACTTTTGCGCTCAAGGCCGGCGACGAAGGTCGCAGAACCGCGGTTGCTGGAGTGTCGAGAACCGAGCCCGGTGGCTCCGTGGCATGAGCAACTCGCTCCGCGGACGCACCTCACAGCGGGCGTGAGTTCTCACGCATCTACCATTCACACGCCCTGGCGATTGCCGCCAAGCCTGCGGTGCTACCGCCCAAGGTAGGCGATGCCAGGCGTGACGGTGTGTGTTGCTCGCCGGTTGTTGGTTTGGTGGCGTTGCGCTATCCTCGGTGCAGTCATCGGCCACATGGCCGACGACCAGAGCGAGAGCTCAGGGAGGCGATCATGAAAAAGCAAATCACGCTTGCGATCGTCGTCGGAATGGCGGTGATTGCCACGCCGGTTTCGTTCAATGCGCCCCGCGAAGACCAAGCAATCGTAACCCTCAACAGTGCCGAAGCCAAAGTAGGACAGCCATTGTCGGCGACCAGCGTTGCGGGTGTTAACCGCAGGCAAGGACGCCGCGAGAAGCGGAAGACCAACTAGCCGGATCAGTTGCTGTCCGATCGGTTTCGCTGGTTTGTCATCGGGATTTTATGGGACACCCATTGGCCCTCGCCCGCACGCAGTTGGGCCAATGGGTGATGACGCAGGTGCCCGCTGCCTCCGCATCTCGGTCGTTCAGAGCCTGAAAATCATTGAATGGCTCACGCCATAGGATCGGCCAATATCAGCCGGCATCTACGACGCTGTGGCCGACAAATATTTCTCACATCTGGGCTGCGCTGATTCCCCTCGAGCGTTGGGCCTATGGGCTGATGAGATGTCCTATCGGACCGTCGGGCGCAGCCAGCTGCTGTCAAACACTTTTTTGGCGCGGCCACGGTCGACATGAGGGCCGATCAGTTTCTCGTACGCATGGGCAGCCTGCCGGTATTCGTTTTCACAGTCCTCGGCCCGATCCTTCGGCAAATATCCCTTCTCGACGATGTCGTCGCCGAACAGGTGCTTATCGGCGCCGTAGGCAATGCACAGCACATTGTAGAAACGTTGCGCGGGCGTGCCGTGCACGTCGGCGAAACTCGTCATCGTGGGCGGCGCAGTTGCCCCGTCTGCCTCGGCCTTGTACGCGTAGGCGACGCCCCCGATCAGCCGGCGCGCCTCGACCTTGCCGAGCTGCAACATGATGTAGGCCGATACCTGATCGGCGGCGTCTTCCTCACGCCCCAACACCGGCAGCTGCAGCATATCGAACAGGGCGTGGCCGAATTCATGCAGCCCGGTGTCGACCAAGGGGCCAACGATGGCGTCGATCGGCGTGACGCCGGCAGCCGTCGTTTCCGCGGGCATGGTTTTCCTGAGTTGTTCTATATATTCGTAGCAAATCGTAATGACGTCGTTTTCATAGAAGGCATTGGCATCACCGTTGCATCCCTCCACCTTCACCAGCAACGCCCGCGGCAGTCGGAACGGAGTGAGAAGTTTTTGCAGCTTCTCGAGGAAGCCGACTTCCTTCAATTGATCGTAGATCGGCTGATGCGCAGGATTCTTGGGCGGCACATAGCTCACGCTCACCCGGTTGGCCCGCGCGGGCGCGGCCTGCGCTTTCGTCATGATCTCCGGCGACAGGGTCATCCAGGTGATGACCAGCATCAAGACCGCTCTCATCACATTCTCCCTAACGTGTGATCGCAATCGCCGACCGCCGCACACCCCTGCGCAAGGAGAAGGGGTCTCGACGCCATTGGGTTTACATCACAGTATACCCGTTACGCAGATCTCCTCATGCCGGAAGGGAGTTCGTCATGTCGAAGGCAATTCGAGTTTGCCGGATGGCGTTGTATGGCATCGCCGCGCTGCTTGCCACGGATGCGATGTGCTTCGCCCAGGGACCCACCGACAATCCGTACCGCCCGGTCAGGGGATTGGCGGATGGAGGTGGCCCGAGCATTCCGGGAGGCGAATGGGCGAGACTTCCGGGCGGGCGCGAGATGGGACCGCCGGCGTCGGTGCATGTCGACATTGACGGAGAAAGTGTCTGGGCCTTTATCCGATGTGACGAGACGAGCCCCGTGCCGGTCGCAAGGGGGGGCCGCTTCGGTATCGACTGCATGAATGCCGACGGTACGCTCAAGCCGCACGACACGATCTACAAGTTCGACCCAAAGGGCAATGTCGTCAAAAGCTTTGGCGCCGGGATGTTCATTTGGCCGCACGGGATGCATGTGGACCGCGAGGGCAATGTGTGGGTGACCGACTCGGGCGCCGAAGCCGCCGTCGCAACGGCGGCCAAAGCGGGGGTCAAAGCCGGGCACATCGTGCGCAAGTTCAGCCCGGACGGCCAGGTGCTGATGACACTCGGCGAGCCGGGGGTCGCCGGCGACGATGAGTACCATTTCAGGTCGCCATCCGGTGTCGTGACGGCTCCCAGCGGGGAAATCTTCGTCGCCGACGGTCACTTCACGAACAATCGGATCGTCAAGTACTCGAAGGACGGGAAGTTCATCAAGGCCTGGGGAAAAACCGGATACGCGCCGGGCGAATTCCAGGTCCCGCACTGCATCGCCATGGACAAACGAGGGCGGCTATTCGTGTGCGATCGGACCAATGCCCGGATCCAGATCTTCGACCAGGATGGAAAATTCCTGGCAAGGTGGCACCAGTTCGGGATGCCGAGCGGAATCGCCTTCTCGGTCAATGATGAGGACCTGATCTATGTCTTCGACTCCGAGTCCGACAATGTCGAGAATCCGGGCTTCGAACAGGGGATCAGGATCGGAGACGCGCTGAACGGCTGGGTGAAGCACTTTATATTGGATCAGGGTGGCTACCCCAGCTCGAGAACCGGAAGCGGGCCAGAGTTCGGTACCGTCGATAAATTCGGCAACGTGTTCGCCGGGGAGCCCCGGCCGCGCGTTCTGCGAAAGTACGTCAAGGTCAGGTAGTGTGGCGGTTCAGAAGTCCGCATCATTTCTGCGGCAAGTCCGAAATGCGGACTTCTGAACCAAAGCCACACCAGGTCAATAAGTTGCTAGTGTCCTTCGATTCCGAAGTTCGCAAGCGAGCGTGCGGCACAATGATGCGAACTTCGGAATCGGGACACTAGCACGGCGGCAGTGCTGGAGAGTTGCCGGACTTCCCCGGAAAATGCTCCAAGGCGCGCGAAGCCGGCTGATTGCCGGCACTATTAAAGAGAGGGACCGCCGTGAAACTTCCCCGTAGACAAATTCTGCAACTGGCAGCGGGTGCCGTCGCGCTGCCTGCCGTGTCACGCGGCGCGTGGGCGCAAGCCTATCCGGCGCGCCCGATCACCCTGGTCGTACCGTTCGCCGCGGGCGGCCCGACCGATACGATCGCGCGCATCATGGGCGAGCGGATGCGGGCGTCGCTCGGCCAGACCATCATCATCGAGAACACAACCGGAGCGGCGGGCTCGATCGGCGTTGGGCGCGTCGCACGTGCCGAGCCCGACGGCTACACGATCGGTATCGGCCATTGGAGCACGCACGTGGTCAACGGCGCGATCTATCAGCTCCCATACGACGTGCTGAACGATTTCGAGCCGATCTCGCTGGTCGCGGCCAATGCGCAACTCGCCGTCGTGAGGAAATCCTTCCCGGCCAACAACCTCAAGGAATTGACCGACTGGCTCAAGGCCAATCCCGACAAGGCCTCGCAAGGCACCGCCGGTGCCGGCAGCGCATCGCATGTCAGCGGCGTCTACTTCCAGAAGGAAACCGGCACGCGTTTCCAGTTCGTGCCCTATCGCGGGACCGGCCCGGCGATGCAGGACCTGGTCGCCGGACAGATCGACCTGATGTTCGACCAGGCGGCGAATTCGCTGCCGCAGGTTCGCAACGGCAACGTCAAGGCCTTTGCCGTCACGGCGAAGTCGCGTCTGCCGTCGGCGCCCGACATCCCGACCATGGATGAAGCGGGAATGCCGGGCTTCTACATCTCGGTTTGGCACGGCCTGTGGGCGCCGAAGGGCACGCCGAAGGAGATCACCGCCAGGCTCACCGGCGCTGTGGTGGAGGCATTGGCCGATCCGGCGGTGCGCCGCCGGCTCGACGATCTCGGCCAGGAGATTCCGCCACGCGATCAGCAGACGCCCGAAGTGCTGTTCGCGCATCACAAGGCCGAGATCGAGAAGTGGTGGCCGATCATCAGGGCCGCGAACGTCAAAGGCGAGTAATCCCTCACATTCCGTTTATTCCTTCCGCGGATCCTCGCGATGACCTGGTAAGGTCAGACGCGTCGCTTTGACCGCGTGATGAGCACGCTGATCGCAGTGGACCGCGGTTTTGGGCGTGCTATTGCCGATACATCGCGGCGGCGGCGAGCAAGGCCTGGTAGTCCTCCTTGACCTTGGGATTGGCGGACAGGAGCGTCGTGGCGACCGGCGTGACCAGATCGATGTAGCGCTTGGCCTCGGGCGGCGGGAGCGTGATGATCTCGCCGCCGTTCTTCTTCCAGATCTCCTCGGCGCGTTTGATGTCCGCGATGTTCCAGTCCGAGAACAGGACTTCCGCCTTGCGGGACTCCTCGCGGACGATGGCCTCGAGTTGCGGTCCCAGCGACTTCATGAAGGCGCGGTTCGCCACCACAGGTGCGGCAAACATCGTGGCCGGCAAGAACGTCATCGGCTTGGCGATATCGTAGTACTTGAAGGCGACGAACGGAGCCGCCGCCGCGACCATGCCGTCGATGGTGCGGTTCTGCATCGCCGGCAGCGCTTCGCCGAGCGGCAACGACACCGGCAAGACCCCGACCTTCTTGAGCGGTTCGACCTGGATCGGCGCGCCGCCCTGGGTGCGGACCTTCTGCCCCTGGAAGTCGGCGACTGCGCGGATCGCCTTGTGCGAAAGCAGCATCAGCGGGCTGTAGATCGCGGGGGTGAGGATTTCCACGCCCTTGTCGGCGCCGAACGTCGCCAACCGGGTGCGGATCGCCGGATCGTTCAGAATGCGGTAGCCGTGCAGGACGTCGTCGAACAGGCCGGGGGCATCGAGCACCTGGAAGCGCGGCTCGAGGCTGACCCAGAAGCCGTTGGCCGCGCTGCCGACCTCGATCGTGCCGAGCGCCACGCCTTCCACCACCGCGGGAAGCTGGCCGAGCTGGTTCGCCGGGTAGATCTCGACCTTGATGCGCCCGCCCGACCGCGCTTCCACGCCGGTCTTGAGCGTCTTGTAATATTCATGGACAACGTCGTTGATCGTCGGTGACGAGAGCTTCATGGTGAACTGCTGCGCGCCGGCCGTCGTCAGGGCGAGAGAGCTCGCCGCAATGGCGCCGACAGCGACAGCGGCAAGACGTCCGATCATTCCGCGCATGCGACTTCTCCTCCCTGGATGGTTTTTCATTCTCACGCTCAGCCTCTGGCGAGCAGGTAGCGAACACCGATCAGCGACAGGTCCGGTATGTAGGTGATCAGCGCCAAGGCCACGAGATAAATTATCACGAACGGAATGATGCCGCGATAGATGGTCTCCAGCTTGAGGCCGAGCACCGACTGCGCCACGAAGATGTTGATCCCGAACGGCGGGTGGAACAGGCCGATCGCGAGATTCACGGTCACCACGACGCCGAAGTGCACGGTGTCGATGCCGGCGGCCTTCACCAGCGGCACGAGCAGCGGGCTGAGCAGCAGGATCGCCGACAGCGGGTCCAGGAAGCAGCCCACGAGCAGCAGCAGGACGTTGATCGCGAGCAGCAGCATCCAAGGCGACACGTTCAGCGACTGCAGCCACGCGGTCATCGTGGCCGGGACCTGGTTCACGGTCAGGAGCCACGCGAACACGCCCGCGCAGGCGACGATGATGAGGATCTGGCCGGTGAACAGCACGGTCGAGGCGGCGGCCGCGACAATGTCGCGCCACCCCAGCTCCCGGAACACGAAGGTGGTGACGAGCGCGGCGTAGACGCACGCGACGGCGGCGGCTTCGGTGGGCGAGAATACGCCGCCATAGATGCCGCCGAGGATGATGACCGGGGCGCCCAGTGCCCACAGACTGCGGCCGAATGCGTGCAGGAATACTCGAAGCTGAAACGGCTCGCCGGCACCGAAGTTCTCGCGCTTCGCCCGCCAGACGACATAGACCGCCAGCATGGCGGCGATCATCAGACCCGGCACCACGCCGGCGGCGTAGAGCCGCGCCACCGATTCCTCGGCGGCGGCTCCGTACACGATCATGGGAATGCTGGGCGGGATGATCACGTCGATCGCGCCGACCGCGGTGATGAGGCCGGCGATGAACGTCTCCGGATAGCCGGCGCGCCGCATCGCCGGCACCATGACCTTGCCGATGGTGGCCACCGTCGCGGCGCTCGCGCCCGAGATCGCGCCGAAGATCGCGGAGGTTCCGACCGCGGTAACGCCGAGACTGCCGCGGACCGATCCGACGCCGCTCTGGACGAAATCGACGAGACGCTGCGCAACGCTGCCGCGCCCCATCAACTCGCCGGCATAGATGAAGAACGGGATGGCGAGGAGGGCGAAGCCGTTGACCGACGCGAACAGGTTCTGGTGCAGCGCGGCCAGCGGAACGTGCATGAAGAACACGAGCGCGACCGTCACCGCGGTCAGCAGGACCATGAAGATCGGGAAGCCGAGCAGCAGCAGCGTGATCGGGACCACCGCCAAGGCGAACGTCACGGCTTGGCCTCGACCGGTGGCTCCGGCGTTCGTCGCGCCGAGTGCAACAGCCTGCACACGGCGAAGATGAGCATCAATCCAAAGCCGAGCGCGACCATGCCGTGCGGAATCCACATCGGGACACCCGCCATGTCGCTCGTGCGCCCGAGCCGCAGCATCTGCCGCGCGTAGAAATAGGATTGCGTCAGCACGAAGCAGGCGAGGGCGATCAGCAGCAGCTGCTCGGCGACGCGCAAGACGAGCTGCACGGGGGTCGGCAGGAAGCGGACCAGGACGTCCATCCGCAGATGCAGGTTGCGCCGGGTGACCACGGCGGCGCCAAGAAACGTCATGCCGATCATGATGAAGATCTGCACCTCGTCGGCCCCGAGCAGCGAGATGCCGAAGAGGTAGCGCCCGAGCACATTGGCGAAGTTGAGCAGCACCGCGAAGATGAAGGCGAGCGCGAGCGTCACCTCGATGATGCGGGCGATGCGGTCCAAGACCCTGTCGATCACCAGGCGCCTGCCTCTCTAGTGCGGTGAATTTGAAGTTCCTATCAGTTGCTGCGGCCCGGTCGTCATAGGAACTTCAAATTCAAAACCGCACTAGAATCATAAAGTTGCCAGTGGTCCTTTGATTCCGAAGTTCGTATCTGAACGTGCCGCGAATGCTTACGAACTTCGGAATCGGACCACTGGCCACAATGCCGGCGCCATCGCGCGACGCGACACGGATGTTGTTTTGTGTCGAGCTTAGGCGGGATGCCACCGGGAGGCAACGTGCCCGCCGCTCGCCGACGGAGACGTCATCCCGAACAGCGATGCCCGCCAGATTGGATCGGCTCAGAACACCGTGCCGTCGGCGGCGACCGGAATCGGCGACGGACCGTCCGGCGGACGCAACTCCCGCGCGATCTTGCGCCCGGCGCTCCACGTGCCGCCCTGCAGCATCTTCGGCATGGTGAAGCTCGCATCCAGATCCAGCCTCGCCCGCACCAGATCGACCAGGGGATCCATCAGCGCGACCGTCACCGCGCGCCATTCGACCACAAGCTCGGACGACACCTCGTGGCGCACGAGCGGATCGATCGGCGCGCGCGGGCGGATCACGCCGAGATCGACGAGGAGGCCGCCGTTGCGATACTCAGGAAGCGCGGTCAGCTCGTGCAACCTTTCGACGCCGAGACCGGCGGCTTCCAATGGCTCGAGCAGTGAGTAGGTCAACCATTGCGAGAGCTTGTGGAACGGGACGATGCGATCGGTGCGGCCCTCCGCGCGCGCGGCGGGATGGTAGCCGGCATCGCCGACGGCAAATCCTTCGAGCGTGAGCCCGGACGGCCAGATCGAGGACAGGCTCTCGAGCAGCGCGGCAAGCACGGCCGATGCTGCAATACGGCGCTGCTCGGCGATGCCGAGAAGATAATCGATCAGATTGCCCGGCCGCGCCGGCGTGCGCCCGAACATGTCCGGGCGTTCGGACAGCGCCGTGCCGAGACGACGCAGCAGCACGCTGCGCTGGTCCAGACCGACCAGCGGATTTTCGCCGTCGACTTGAAAATGGCGCGCCAGCGTCGCGGCATCGATGCGCGCAAGCGCGGCATGATCGACGCGGTGGGGATGGGCGGGATCGGAAGAGAACAGCCCCGCGGCGAACATGTCGAGGCTGGCGACGGCAAGCCCCTCCGAGCGCGTGAGGGAGTGGCCAGTCTTGCGGTCGTGATAACGCCAGGCATTGCCGGCTCCGGCGTCGAGCAGCACGCTGACCGTTGCCAGGTCGACGGCGATGCGGGCGCGTTCGAGCGCGGCGGCGTCGACCCGTGCCGCAAGCTCGCTCCAACGATCGACACCGCCGGCGGAAAAATGCCGCCAGCGACTGTGATAGGGAATTTTGAGATCGGGATAGGCCTCGCGGGTGATGTCGGCCACATAGCCGGCGACGGCGGCGAGGCGGCTTTCATCGAGCGTGAAATGCGGCGAGCGTCCGTCGGCCACCCAGCGGTAGACCATGTCGCAGCGCTCGCGCACCGCGGCCACATCGTGAAGCGTACCGAGCTCCGCGAGCGAGCCATCCCGGTCGGAGGACCATGACGGGGCCCGCCTGCCGACCGGAATCGCCATCACTCGTAGAGCCCGCGCCCGATCGTCCCGACCGGCACACCGCGCGGACGGTCACCGGCGAAATAGCCGGCCGCGATCTTCGCCTCGATCTCGACGCGCGCGTCGGGAGGGATCATCCCGTCCGGCAGCGGCACGCGCTCGTCGATCTGGATGCCTTGCCGCACCAGCGCGTCGCATTTCATGTCGCTCATGGAAGCGAAACGATGGATGCGGGTGACGCCGAGCCAATGCAGCACATCCGGCATCAGCTCCTGGAAGCGCATGTCCTGTACGCCCGCGACGCATTCCGTGCGCTTGAAATACCTATCGGGCCGGTCGCCGCCCTTCTGGCGCTTGCGCGCGTTATAGACCAGGAACTTGGTCACTTCGCCCAGCGCGCGGCCTTCCTTGCGATTGTAGATCACCAGACCGAGGCCGCCGGCCTGCGCCATCTGGATGGCGATCTCAATGCCGTGGGCGAGATAGGGGCGGCAGGTGCAGATGTCGGAACCGAACACGTCGGAACCGTTGCACTCGTCGTGAACGCGGCAGGCGAGGGGAGTCATGCCGTCGCCGAGCTTGGACGGATCGCCGAAGCAGTAGATCGTCGAGCCTCCGATCGGGGGAAGAAAGACCTTGAGGTCGGGCTTCTCCACCAATTCCGGATACATGCCGCCGGTCTGCTCGTGCAGCCCGCGCCGCAGCTCCGCTTCACCAAGACCAAACCGCTCGGCGATGCCCGGCAGATACCAGACCGGATCGATCGCCGCCTTCATGACGCGCACGCTGCCGCGCGCGGAGACGATATCGCCATCGGCGCGCACGCGGCGCGCCGCGATGGCCTCGCGGATCTCCGGCATGTCGATGTGCGCGCGGGTCACCGCGATGCTCGGCCGGATGTCGTAGCCGCGCACGAGGTGATCGCGGAACGCTTCGCCGACGAGATGTCCCCACGGGTCGAGCGACACGATCTTTTTCGCATCGAACCACTGCGGATGCGGTCCGATCTCTTCCACCGGCGCCGTATCCGTGAGGTCGGCCATGTGGTCATAGGCGAGCGTCCGGGCTGCAATGGCCAGCGCGCGATAGACCGAATAGCCACCGGCATGACTGCCGACCGCGTTGCGATGATTCGGGTTCCGCAAGGTCGCGATCACCGGTCCGCGCTCGCTCGCGGTGGGGGCCCCCCACACGATTTGTGGCCGCTCCGTCATGGTTTCTATCGGCGATCCGTTCGCGGTACTGAATAGATTCGCGTTCATTACATACTCCTACAACGTCAATATGACGTTAACTTACGCACGATCTTCCGGTGCAGCCGTTGAGCTGCGAAAAAACAAGTAGAATAATCGAAAGGGAAATTCGATGCAAGCGATTTTATCGGGGCTGTGAATTCTCACCGTCCGCACGGCTGGCGTGCGAGGCATCCGGTCTGCTTGCGATATCCGACGAGCAGTCGCATCGCGCGCCCGATCTCGACTTGCCGCCCGCGCTGTCGTCGGAACAGGGCCTCATCTTCACGGCGGCCGAGTCGACCGGCAAATAACGTCGTTTCGCGCGTCATCGCACACGCGGACGACAGCAGAATGAAGCTTCGGGACATTGGAACGCTCAGCCGGTCAGGGGCTTCCCGCGAGTCTCCGGCAGGAACAGCAGGGCGACGAGGCAGAGCACGTAGCTCGTGGCCCCCAGCGCCAGCGCGTCGGTCAGCCCGACCCGCGTCGCCGCAAAGCCGATCGCGGCCGGCCCGACCGCGCCGATCCCGCGTCCGATGTTGTAGCCGAATCCTTGCCCCGCGCCGCGCAACTCGGTCGGGTACAGCTCGGCGAGATAGACGGCCAAACAGCTGAAGATGCCCGAACTGAAGAAGCCGAGCGGGAAGCCGATGGCGAACACCAGCCACGCGGCGCCGCCCGGCAGCACGACGTAGGCCCAGGCGGCGAGCGCGCTGCCCAGCGCGAACAGCGCCAGGCCGCGGCGCCGACCCATCCGGTCAAGGATGTACCCCGCGCTTACACAGCCAACGAACCCGCCCACCACTTGGATGCCCATGTAGGCGCCGATGCCCTCCACCGTCAGGTGGCGGACCTGCTCCAGATAGGTCGGCAGCCAGAAGGCGACCCCCGCGCCGATGACGCCAATCGAGAGCAGCGCCGACGCCAGCGTGACGCGAATCTGGTCCCGGCGAAACAGCCCGAGCAGCGCGAGGTGCGGTCTTGCCGTCGTCACGCTGGTGGCGGCCGCGCGGGCAGCCACCTCGGCGCGATAGACGGGTGAATCCTGCAGGCGCGTGCGCGCCCAGAACAGCGCGACGGCCGGTAGCGCGCCGAGCCAGAACATGATCCGCCAGGCCAGCTCGGGCGGCGCCAAGCTGAACGTCACGGTATTGGCGACGAGGACGAAGGCATAGCCGACCGACCATGCGCTCTGGACGGCCCCGACGACTCGCCCGCGCTGCGTCGGCTGAGCGTACTCCGCCACGAGCACCGCGCCCGCGGCCCATTCGCCGCCAAAGCCAAGGCCCTGCAGCGTGCTGAAGACCAGGAGCTGCTCGTAAGACTGCGCGCAGCCGGCCAGGAAGGTGAATACCGCGTACGAGCCGATCGAGAGAAGCAGCACCTGCACGCGCCCGATTGTGTCGGCCAACGCGCCGGCCAGCGCGCCGCCAATCGCGCTGGTCACTCCGCCGACGGTCCCGAGCAGCCCCGCCTGCGTGGTGGAGAGCGCGAACGCGGTCGTCACGGCCGGCAGAACGAAGCCCAGGGTCATCTGGTTGTAGGCGTCGAGCGCCCAGCCACTGAAGGTCGCCCAGAACGCGGCGCGGCCAGGTGGCGAAAGCGTGCAATACCAGCTCAGGTGAGAGCTCAGGCGGGCGACCACACCAGGGACGGCCGGAGCAGGTTGAGCCTCCATCAGGTCCTCCGGGCGACGTTCTGGCCGTCGATACGGCTTTCCTGTTTCAGGCTCTGCCGGACGCCGCTGCCGCAGCGGATGCGCCTGAGGCGCCGGGTTTCGCCCGCATCGCCTCGAGCGCGCGCACGAGCTTTTCCGCGAATATAGCCGCCGGAATCGGCAGGTTGCGGGCGCGCAACTGTCCGAGCACGAGGTTCGCGCGCGGGACATCGCGGTCGTCGATGTCGCGGGCGACCAGCCCGAGCTTGTTGTTCTCCGGCAACGTCCCGATTCCGATCTGAAACGAAATCAGATTGGCGTGCGTCACCAGCCCGCGCAGAAACTCGAATGAGTTCGACTCGGCCGCGAGCTGGAACGTGAGGCCGCTTCGCGCCACGACCTGGTCGAGCAACTGCCGTCCGCCAAGACTGCGCTCGGGCAAGGCCACGGGATAGTTGGCGCAATCGCGCAGCCTGACGGTCAGATGGGTCGCGAGCGGATGCTCGGCGGACATCACCGCCACGATGCGCTGCTCGAGACTCATCAGGGGCTGAAAGTTGGGGAGAAACGGCGGCCGGAAAACTAGGACGAGATCGACCTCATAATCCGCGAGCGCGGTCATGGCCTGCTCGTGGTCGAGAACGCTGACCCCGAAGCTGACCATGGGATGGCGCGCGCGAAACGCGGCAATCTCCCGCGGCAGGAAATCGAGCGCCAAGGCCTGGCTGCAGGCGATGCGCACCGTGCCGCGGCGCAATCCCCTGAGATCCTCGATCTGCGATTTCATCCGCTCGACGCCACCGTCCTGCTCCCGCAGGTAGTGGACGAACACCTCGCCGGCCGCCGTCAGCCGCACGCCGCGAGGCCGGCGCTCGAACAACTGCGCGCCGAGCTCCTCCTCGAGATCCATGATCCGCCGGTTCACCGCCGATGCCGTGACGTTGAGTTGATCGGCGGCCTTGCGGATCGAGCCCGTGCGCGCGACCTCGTCGACGTATCTCAAGATGCGCAAGTGCTTCATCGCAAACCCTAACTCGACGAGCGGTGCTGCTGCGGCATCACCCTAGCAAGAAATCGGCGGCAGATGTGAGCACTCGATTGCGTTAGCGTTCCTGACAGGCACACGCCTTGCAGCGTGACCGAGAACGGAGCGCGGCGCTGCCGCACAGCCAATGCATCACAACAGATGTGATCAAAGATTGAGCTGCATTCGCCCAACAAAGCGGCAGATCACGCGCGGCACGGCGTCGTCCGGTCCGTTGCCAGCATGGATGAGCGCCGGATGCAGCGCCGACGTCAGCCAACCATTCACAGCTACGACAGGAGCGCGCCAATGACTTCGAGGCTTCGATCGGTTCTCGCGCTGGTCGGCGCAACCGCGCTTGCCGTCCCATTCGCTCTCGCGACCCCCGCCGCGGCGCAGACCAAGCTCAAACTGGTGCTGAACTGGAAGTATCAGGGCCCGCAGGGGATGTTCTTCCTGGCTGACGACCGCGGCTACTTCAAAGCCGAGGGGCTCGAGGTCACGCTCGATCAGGGCAACGGTTCGGGCGCCGCCGTTCCCCTGGTCGCCAACGGCACCTACGATGTCGGGTTCGGCGATATCAACGCGCTGATCGAGCTGGCGGCCAAGAAGCCGGACGACGCGCCGATCGCGGTCTATGTGATGTTCAACCAGCCGCCCTTCACCGTGGCGGTGAAGGCGGACAGCACGATCAAGTCGCCGAAGGATTTCGAGGGCAAGACCCTCGGCGGCGCCGCCAACGACGGCGCGCTCAAGCTGTTCCCGGCCTTGTGCAAGCTCGCCAAGATCGACTGCAGCAAGGTCAACATCACCAACATGCAGCCGAACCTGCGCGAGCAGATGCTGATGCAAGGCCAGGTCGACGGCGTCTTCGGTTACGTCAACACCATCCGCTTCTCCGCCAAGCTGATGGGCGTCGAGGACAAGCAGCTGCGCTACATCAACTACGGCGACTACGGCATGGATCTCTATTCCAACGCCATCATCGTCTCGAAGAAGCTGGCGAAGGAAAAGCCCGAGGCCGTCCGCGGGCTGGTGCGCGCCATCAACCGGGGACTTCTCGATTCGCTCAAGGACATCGACGCCTCGGTCGCCGCGGTGGCCAAGCGCGAGCCGCTGATCAAGGTTCCGGTCGAGCGCGAGCGGTTCGAAGCGACACTCAAGGACGAGATGAACCATCCCGAGATCGCGAAGATCGGCCTCGGCAATGTCGACATGGCGCGGCTCAAGACCTCCATCGACATCCTGGTCGATGCCAATGGTCTTCCGCGCACGCCGTCGGTCGATGAAATCTTCACGCCGGCGTTCCTGCCGCCGGCTGACGTGCTCCCGAAAAAGCTGTTCTGAACAAAAAGCGGGGTCCCGTTCTGCGGACGAAGCGGACCCCGGCCGATCGCTCCTTGTGAGCAAGGGATGAAACGACAATGGATCTGGGGCTCGGAGGACGGGTTGCGGTGATAACCGGCCCCGCCAAAGGCATGGGCGCGGCGATCACCATGGCCTTTGCCGCGGAGGGGGCACGCCTTGCACTGGTGGGACGCGACACCGCGGCGATCGAATCCGTAGCGGCGCAAGCCCAGGCGGCCGGGACGGAGGCGATCATCGTCCCCTGCGACCTCACCGAGCCTGGGCAATGCGAGCAGGCCGCGCAGACGACCCATCAGACCTACGGACGGATCGATATCCTGGTGAATGTCGCCGGCGGTTCAGGACCGATCGGCAAGAGCGGCGTCGAGACCACGCCGCAGGAATTCGACGACATCATCACCCTCAACATGCATGGCTGCTTCCACACCATGCGTGGCGTGCTGCCGACCATGATGGCGCAGCGCTACGGCAAGATCGTCAATGTCGGCGGCACCTTCGGCATGCGCGGGCGCGCCGGCCGGATGGCCTATTCCGCGTCGAAGTGGGGGCTACGCGGCATCACCAAGAGCTTCGCCCTCGAGGTCGGCGCCTACAACATCAATGTCAATTGCGTCGCCCCGGGCATGGTCGACGGTCCCCGGTTCCGCGACAAGGTCTGCGCCGACATGGCGACGCGTCTGGGCATTGCCGTCGATGAGGCCGTCGAGCGGCATGCCGCCGACTACGCGCTCAAGCGGGTATCGAGCGATGTCGACGTTGCCAATGCCTGCCTGTTCCTTGCCAGCGATGCATCGCGCCAGATCACCGGGATCGATCTGCCGGTCGATGGCGGCTGGGCGATGTTGTGAGGGCGCCGATGACCACGGCTGATCTCGTCATTCACGGCGGCCAGGTGGTGTCGCCCGATTCCGTCATCCAGGCCAGCGTCGCCATCCATGACGGGCACATCATGGCGGTCGGGTCCGAGGCGGCGATGCCGCCGGCACGCGAAACGCTCGACGCGCGCGGACTCCACGTCCTGCCCGGCGCCATCGACGTGCACGTGCATTTCCGCGATCCTGGCTATCCGCACAAGGAGGATTGGCAGACCGGCACGGCGGCCGCGGCGTTCGGCGGCGTGACCACCGTGTTCGACATGCCCAACACCATACCGCCCACCGGCACGGCGTCGATACTGGCCGACAAGCAGCGCATCGCCGGCGCGAACGCGCACGTCGATTTCGGGCTTTACGGCCTGCTGGGGGAGGACACGATCGAGCACGTGCCCGCGCTCGTCGAAGGCGGAGTCATCGGCTTCAAGCTCTACATGGGCAACACGTTCGGAAAGATCCCGTCGCCGTCCACGGGCGCCATGCTCGAGGCGTTCGAGACGGTTGCCCGCACCGGCAAGCGCGTTTCGCTGCATGCCGAAACCAATTCGATCATGGAGCGGCGCGAGACCCGGATGCGCGACGCCGGCCGCCTCGACCCGCTGGCTCATCTCGCGGCGCGCCCGGCGGTCGTGGCGATCGAGGCCGTGAGCCGCGCCGCCATTCTCGCGGAGTGGACCGGTGCGCGCATCCATATCCTGCACATCTCCTCGGCCGAGGAACTGCGTCCCCTGCGCGAAGCCAAGGCGCGCGGCGTCGACATCACCGGCGAGACCTGCCCGCAATATCTTTTCCTTTCCAGCGACGACTATGCCCGCCTCGGCGGCATCATCCGGGTCAATCCGCCGGTGCGCGAGGCGCGCAACCAGGCGCCGCTGTGGGCGGCGCTCGCCGACGGCGCCATCGATATCATCGCGACCGATCACGCGCCGCACGCCCCCGCGGAAAAGACGCGCAACGACATCTGGACCGTGGACTGCGGCTTCCCCGGGGTCGAGACGCAGATGCCGCTGATGCTGACCGAGGTCAATGCCGGGCGGATGAGCATCTCGGATTACGTACGCTGGAGCGCCGCCAACCCGGCGAAGATCTGGGGGCTTTATCCGCGCAAGGGGGTCGTGCAGGCGGGCGCGCAGGCCGATCTCGCGCTGGTCGACCTCGGCCGCGCATCGGTCATCGACGATGCGCTGCTCCAGTCGCGCTCGAAGGCGACGCCCTGGCACGGACGGCCGGTGCGCGGCCTGCCGGTCCATACGCTGGTGCGCGGCCGTTTCGTCATGCGGGAGCGCGTGCTGGTGCCGGAAACGCGCGGCTGGGGCCGCTCGGTCCACACCTTGCAGCATCTGCCGCCCGCCGCGCCGCGCAATGTCGAGCAGACAATGGAAGCGATCGTCCGCGGCGGCGACCGCGCGCAATCGGAAAGGGCGGCATGATGCACGCGCCCACTCCCGAACCGCCAACGCGTCCCGACGCCTTTGTCGAATTGCATCAGGTGACGCACGCCTATGGCCGCGGCGACAAGCAGGTGAAGGCGCTCGACGCGACCGATCTGCGCATCGAGCAGGGCGACTTCATCGCGCTGGTGGGACCTTCCGGCTGCGGCAAATCCACCATTCTCAAGCTCGTGACCGGGCTGATCAGCGCCTCGAGCGGCGGCGTGCTGGTGGCCGGCCGCGAGGTGGGAGCCGAGCCGGTCCGCGTCGGGATGGCGTTCCAGAACCCGACGCTGCTGCCCTGGCTCACGCTGCGCGACAACGTGATGCTGCCTTTGAAGATCGTGGCGCCGTTCCGGCAGGAGTACCGCGCCAAGCGCAAGGGCGAGTTCCGCGACCGGATCGATGCGCTGCTCGCGCGGGTGGGCCTTGCGGGGTTTGCCGAGAAATATCCCTGGCAGCTCTCGGGTGGAATGATGCAGCGCGCCTCGCTTTGCCGCGCGCTGGTGCACGAGCCGCAACTGCTCATGCTCGACGAGCCGTTCGGCGCGCTCGATCAATTCACCCGCGAGGAGCTGTGGGGCATCATGCAGGATCTCTGGATGACGCTCCGCCCGACCGTGCTGCTCGTCACCCACGACCTCAAGGAAGCCGCCTACCTCGCCAACCGTATCTGCGTGATGCAGGCGCGGCCGGGACGCATCATCGAAGAGAGCGTCGTAACGTTTCCGCGGCCCCGCACCATCTCGATCTCCTACGAGCCCGCGTTCGTGGCGCTTACCCAGCGGCTGCGCGAATTGATCGTTTCCGCGCGCCCCGCGAAGGAGACGGTGCAGTGACCCCGCAGCTCCGGCGCCGCTTCGCTTCGGTCGCGCTCATCCTCGGCTTCTTCCTGGCGTGGGAGCTGCTCTGCCTCGCCTTCGGGGTCAAGGACATCATCCTGCCGCGGCCGAGCCAGATCGTGCTCACCCTGGGGCAACGCATGCCGGCGATCTGGCCGCACGCCCTGCAGACGCTCTACACCACCCTGGTCGGTTTCGCGCTCGGCATCGTCGCCGGGGTGCTGCTTGGCGCCTTCGTCGGCTCGTCGAAGCTCGCCTATGACGTGGCGTATCCCCTGCTGGTCGGGTTCTCGAGCATTCCGAAGGTCGCGGTGGTTCCCATCTTCGTTCTCTGGTTCGGCGCGGGCACCATTCCGGCGGTGCTGACGGCGATGATCCTTTGCGTCTTTCCTATCGTGGTGAACGTTGCCACCGGGCTTGCGACGACGGAGCCGGAGCTCGAAGACGTGATGAAGGCGCTCAAGGCGAGCAAGCTCGACATTCTCACCAATGTCGGATTGCCGCGCACCATGCCGTATTTCTTCGCCTCGCTGAAGGTGGCGGTGACCCAGGCATTCGTAGGCACCGTCATCGCCGAAACCGTCGCGTCCAATCGCGGCATCGGCAACCTGATGATGATCGCAAGCTCGAGCTTCGACGTGCCCCTGGTGTTCGCCGGGCTGTTGATCCTCGCGGTGCTCGGGGTCGCGCTCTACGTCATCTTCTCCTTGATCGAGGGTCGGGTGACGGGATGGGCCCATCGCAAGGACGAGTTCGCGATGGGTTGACCGTTCTGCTGCAAATCACAAGGAGCGTTAGATGCCTTTGCTACGCATGCTCGGCGCGTTCTCGGTCATAGGGGCGCTTGCACTATCCGGCGCGGCTGCGCAGGAGCCCACCAAGGTTCGTTTCACCCTGGATTGGAAATACCAGGGCATCCATGCCTACGTGTTCTGGGCCCAGGAGAAGGGCTACTTCAAAGCCGAAGGCCTAGATGTCGACATCGACCAGGGCACCGGTTCGTCCGCGACCGTGACCCGCATCGCCTCCGGCACCTATGACGCCGGTTTCGGGGACATGAACGCCATCATTCAGCTCGCCGGGACCAAGCCGGGCGAGCAGCCGGTCATGGTGTACATGATCTACAACAAGCCGCCGTTCGCGCTGATCACCAAGGCGTCGAGCCCGATCAAGACGCTCAAGGATGTGGTCGGGCATACGATGGGAACGCCAGCGGGTGGCTCGGCCGGGCAGTTGTTCGCTCCCCTCGCCAAGCTCAACGGCATCGACGCGAGCAAGGTGCCAATCACGAACATGCAGCCGAACCTGCAGGAGCAGATGCTGCTCAACGGGCAGGTCGACTTTTCGGCGGTGTTCACGGTGACGAGCTACATCAACCTCATCGGCATGAAGGTCGACCCCGACAAGGATATCCGGTGGCTGTTCTTCTCCGACTACGGCGTCGATCTCTACTCGAACGGCATCATGGTGTCGCAGAAGCTCCTGAAGGAGAAGCCGAAGGCGGTGGCGGGCCTGGTGCGCGCGCTCAACCGGGCGATCATCGAGAACGCCGCCGCGCCCGACGCAGCGATCGCGGTGATGATGAAGACGGAACCGCTGATGAACGCGACGCTGGAAAAGGCGCGCCTGGTCTACGCCTTCAAGACCCACTTCGTGACGCCCGAGACCGACGAGATCGGCGTCGGCGACATCAAGGAGGAGCGCATGGCGAAGGCCATCAAACTCCTGGTCGAAACCTATGGGCTTTCCAGCGCTCCCGCGGTGAAGGACGTGTTCGACCGCAGCTTCCTGCCGCCGAAGGAGGCGCGCATGCTCAAGCTCAACATGTAAGGGGCTCCGTGATCACCGGAGACAGCGGGTGACGGCCCATCGCATCGCGGCATCCTGGCTCATTCCGGATGCCGCCACCCCCGCGGCCGGGAATCGCGTCGTTACGATCGCGGACGGCCGCATCGCTGCCGTTGAGGATGGCGCCGGCAAGGGCGGGCTCGTACTGCCCGCCCTCGCCAGCGCGCACGACCATGCGCGGGTGGCGCGTCTGAGCCAGGTCGGGAGCTTCGACGTGCCGCTCGAAGCGTGGCTGCCGTACCTCACCCTAATCCCCGCGGTCGATGCCTGGCTCGCCTCGGCGGTGGCGTTCGGGCGCATCGCGCGCGGCGGCGTGGGCGCCACCATGGCGCACTATACGCGCGTCCAGGGCCTGACCGATTTCCCGACCGAGGCGCGCGCGGTCGCCAAGGCCGCTCGCGACGTCGGCCTGCACGTCGCGCTCGCCGTGCACTGCCGCGATCTCAATCCGCTGGTCTACGACCCGCACCAGGCGCTGCTGGCCGCGCTCTCGCCCGCGGCCTGCGCCTGCGTCACGCGACGATTACTGCGGCTGCCGGTCCAGGCGGCCGAGCAGGTGGCCATGGTCGAGGCGGTCGCCGCCGATATCGAGGGCCCCGGCGTCACGGTCCAATACGGACCCGCGGGCGTGCAATGGTGCAGCGACGAGATGCTGCGGCGGATCGGCACGGCGGCGGAGCGGAGCGGACGCCGCGTGCACATGCACCTGCTCGAAACGCGCTACCAGCGCAATTGGGCCGATCGCACCTACCCGCAGGGAATCGTGCGCTACCTGGACGAGATCGGTCTCGTCAACGAGCGGGTCTCGTTCGCCCATTGCATCTGGCTGCGGCCGGACGAGATGGACCTGATCGCCGCGCGCGGCGCCACCATCGTGATCAACACGAGCTCCAACTTCATCGTCAGCTCCGGACTGGCGCCGGTTGGCGAGATGCTGCGCCGCGGCTGCCGCCTCGCCATGGGTCTCGACGGGCTGTCCTTCGACGAGGACGAAGACGCTTTGCGGGAAATGCGGCTGCTCTACGCCGTCCACAAGGCCGCGGGTTTCGAGATCAGGGTACGGCGTGAAGATCTTTTGCGTATCGCCTGCGAGCACGGTCGTTTCGCCGTGACCGGCGAGAGCGATGGCGGACGAATCGCGGCGGGCGCACCTGCCGACGTGCTGGTGCTGGACTGGGACAAGCTTGCGGCCGAGCTGATCGAGCCTGACGTGCCGGCGATCGAGCTGTTGCTGGCGAAGGCGCGGCAGGAACATGTGAAGCAATTGTTCGTCGCCGGCCGCGAGATCGTACGTGACGGCGCCGTTACCGGTGTCGACCTGCCGGCGCTGGAGGCCGAGCTGCTCGCCACCTTGCGCAAGTCGGTGGGAACGACGGCCGACGTTCGCGCGGCCATGCCCGAACTGCGCGACGCGTTGCGTGCGCACTATTGCGGCCCGCTCTATTGCGCGTGAGGCCGCGGCGCAGAATGGGAAGCCCTCCATGACCCGCCGTGCGCTCGTTCATCGCATCTCCGCCAATGCGCCTGACGACGTCAGCGGCATCGCGGCGGCGATCGCGTCGAAGCAAATCGATCCCGCGGGCGTGATTGCAGTCCTGGCGAAAACGGAAGGCAACGGCCTGGTCAACGACTTCTCGCGCGGGCACGCGACGCTCGCCCTGAGCCTGCTGTTCCAGCGTCATCTTCCCGCGCAGCAGGCGGCGCAAATCTGCCTCGTGATGTCGGGCGGTACCGAGGGCGCCATGGCGCCGCATTGGCTGGTGTTCGAGCGCCGCGACGGCGAGAAGGCTGCGAAGCCGGCGCTTGCCATCGGCCGTGCCCACACGGCGGCGCTCCCATTCGAGCATCTCGGCCGATTGCAACAGGTCGATCAGGTGGCGGCCGGCGTGCGCGCCGCCATGGCAGATGCCGGGATCGAGAATGCGGCCGACGTCCACTTCGTTCAGGTGAAATGCCCGCTGCTCGTTGCCCAGCGGATCGCTGACGCTGACCGCCGGGGGGCCGCGGTGGCCACGCGCGATACCTTGAAGTCGATGGGCCTTTCGCGCGCCGCCAGCGCCCTCGGCGCCGCCGTCGCGCTCGCGGAGCTTGAGAGGGCGTCGCTGTCCGAGGCTGACATCGGCGTCAACTGGGCGCTGTGGTCCGGCCGTGGCAGCGCGTCGGCTGGTATCGAGTTGCTCAACCATGAGATCGTGGTGATGGGCATGTCGCCGGCCTGGGCCGGACCGCTCGCGATCGATCATGCAGTGATGGCTGACGCGGTCGATATCGAGCCGGTGCGCGCGGCGCTTGCACGCCTCGGGCTGGGCGCGGCCGGCCAGCTCGCGCCGGCACAGCGCGCGCGGCTCGTTGCGCTCCTCGGCAAGGCCGAGGCCAGCCACGACGGGCGGCTGCGCGGCCACCGCCACACCATGCTGGACGATTCCGACATCGCCGCCACACGGCACGCCCGTGCCTTCGTGTGCGGCGCGCTGGCGGGCCTCGTCGGACACGCCGAGATCTACGTGTCCGGTGGGGCCGAGCATCAAGGGCCGGACGGCGGCGGACCTGTTGCGCTCATCGTCGATCGCGCTTGATGATGCGCGCGACCATCATTTCCGGGATTGCTGCATGAGAGAAGACGTCCAACTGACACCGGTACAGCGATCGCCGCTGTTGTTCACGCCGTTCACCATGCGCGGGCTCACGGCGCGCAATCGCATCGTCGTGTCGCCGATGTCGCAATACCTGGCGGTCGACGGCGAGCCCGGCGATTGGCACCTGGTTCATCTCGGCAAATTTGCCATGGGGGGCGCCGGCATCGTCTTTGTCGAGGAGACGTCGGTCGAAGCGAGTGCCCGCAAGACCTACTGTTGTCCCGGCATCTATACCGACGGACAGGCGCGGGCCTGGCGCCGGATCACCGATTTCCTGCGCGGGCAGGGCGCGCTCAGCGCCATCCAGCTCGGTCACGCCGGCCGCAAGGTCGCGACCAAGGCGCCATGGGAGGGCTTCGAGCCGCTCACGCAGGACGACGCCAAGAGTGGCCGGCCGCCCTGGCGCGGCTATGCGCCCAGTCCGATCCCATTCAAACCCGGCGCGGCCGTTCCGATCGAGATGGATCGGGACGACATCAGGCGCGTCATCCGAAGCCACGTCGACGCGTGCCGCCGCTCGCTCGATGCCGGTTTTGACATCTGCGAAATCCACGGCGCCCACGGCTACGTCATCCAGCAGTTTCTCTCGCCCATCACCAACCACCGTAACGACGGCTACGGCGGCGATCTCGCCGGCCGCATGCGGTTCTGTCTCGAAGTGATCGAAGCCGCCCGCGCGGCGTGGCCGAAGGATCGCCCGCTGTTCTTTCGCGCCTCTTGCGTCGACGGCAAAGGCGGGGCTTGGCAGATCGAGGACACCGTCGCGCTCGCGCGCGAGCTCAAATTGCGCGGGGTCGATGTGGTGGACTGCTCGTCGGGCGGCATCGAAGGTCCGCTGACGCTGGCCGTCGTTCCGCGCGTCCCCGGCTATCACGTGCCGTTCGCCGAACGGATCCGGCGCGAAGCCGAAATCCCGACCATGGCCGTCGGCCTGATCACCGCAGCGGAGCAGGCCGAATCATACCTTGCGGAAGGCCGCTGCGATCTCGTGGCCCTGGCGCGCGAGATGATGTGGAATCCGAACTGGCCGGTGCACGCGGCCAAGGCGTTGGGCGGTCCCGATCCGCTCGACCTGCTTCCCAAGAC
>Ga0207706_10001460_pt1 | contig 23640 bp, 19 predicted proteins | sample KBSC53metaG_FD_184318 | JGI IMG/M metagenome (GOLD analysis project Ga0207706, IMG submission 184318) | Corn rhizosphere microbial communities from Kellogg Biological Station, Michigan, USA - KBS C5-3 metaG (SPAdes) (version 2) | ecosystem: Host-associated > Plants > Roots > Rhizosphere > Soil ... | reverse complement strand
TCCAAAATGGCTTTTGTATAACTTGTCAGCTGCGTGTTGCTCTTTGTCCATCGCCTATCTCCCTAATATCTTTAACTCCCATAAGAGGGCGTACTTCAATGGCCATATTGCCGCTTTGCACCAACGGGCACGTTTGTGCAATCGATACAGCATTCAGCAGATCTTCCGCTTCGATAAAAATAATACCACTTATACCTTCCTTCGCTTCAATAAACGGCCCGTCCGAAAGCACATGGTCTTTGCTCACATAGCGGCCTTTGACATGCAAAGCGTCGCCAGATATATAACTGCCTTTTTGCACCAACGTTTTCACCCATATATCCATTTCCCTTATCCCATTATACCGTTCTTCTTCGCTCCACTTGCTTAGCTTATCAAGGTCCTCACGAATGATGAGTAAGAATTTTTCCATGATGATTTGTATTAATGACTAATCGTATACACAAGATAGTATAGGTTTGAAAGCTTGTCCAGAATCTTTAGTTGAATTTTTTTGTGCTGCCGGGGTAGCCTATCCCTGGCCCAAAAAAGCATTCAATGGATTTTATTTTGCCATTGCTCAAAGTATAATACTCCGTGTTACGGACAATCTTATTATCGGTTGTAGTGATATTATAGATGGCAAATGCACAACTGTCCTGAACAATAATTTTAGAAAATTCAACTTTTTTAACGAATTGGGAAGTCCCCCAGCATCTCTCTTTGTAAGTTGCCAGGGAGATGTGGTCATCGCCGGCAGGGCTTGTGAATGTAAAGTTATCAGCAAACTGGCTGGCAACCATGTTCCAATCTTTCTTTTCAAATCCCAGGAGATAAGTCCTGATAAGTTTCTCAGCATTTTGCGCCCTGGAAGAAACTGCCATGCCGCAAAATATAGCAGAAAGTAGAATGAGTTTCATAAAATGATTTTTAGGTAAGACAAACGAATTTTGGTTTTCCGTACAAAAAGAGAAAGTTTTTTTAGGGGTTGTTATATTTAGAGCTCCATTCTAATTAAGGATGCATTGGTGCGGTAGTAACAACGATCAAAAAAACAAGATAGCTGAAAAGCTCAGGTCTAAGCAAAATGCAGATGGCGGCTGGTCACAATTAACTACATTGAAAAGTGATGCTTATGCCACAGGGCAAATACTGCACGCTTTATACGTAAGCGGCATGATAAAGACAGACGATGCGGTATATCAGAAAGGACTGGATTATTTGCTCAAAACACAGAATGAGAAAGGCGCATGGTTTGTAGCAACAAGATCATTTCCAATACAACCACCTATGACCAGCGACTTCCCGCCTTACAATCATGACGAGTTTATTTCTGCAGCTGCCAGCAATTGGGCAGTGATGGCATTGATGAATGCTTTACCCGATAAAGCAAAATGATTTTTTTAGGCCGGCAGACATATTTTCAGCCAGGAGTTTGATTTAAATGAATCTGTTGAACAGGTGAATTATTTATATAACCTGCCTATGAAGGGGTCATTAAAAATTATTTTCCTTAATTCTTCTGCATCAACAGCACCCTGCTTGGCATATACAATTTTACCACCGGGCTCCACGAGTAGCGTGTAGGGTAACGCACCCTGCCACACGGAATCAATCGCGTCGATCAGTTTATATTTATCATCCCCCATAAACAAATAATTGGCACCTGATGATTGGTTGCTTCTTAAAAATTTTAACGCTCTATCTTTGTTTTCCGCTTCGTCGGCACTGATACTGATGAATTCAAAATCACGCTGTTTATAAATTCTACTCAGCGTTATAAAATCAGGAAATTCTACCGTGCACGGGCCGCACCAGGTGGCCCATACATTAATCAATCTTAATTTATCTGAATTATTTTTTACAAGACCGGTTACACCGGCAACGTTAATGGTATCAAGCGTTACAGGTTCTTTAGCCCATTGAAAAGCTGCCTTATCCTTCCAGTCATTTTTTTCTAACCACTTAATGGAGCAACCAAAAACTTTTGTCACTGCAACCGGAACTTCTTTATTATCCAGCAATGCATCAATTGCATTTATTGCATCGGAAGAATGAGGTGTTTTACGCGGGTTTTCCATATCGTCCACACGACCATTGTACCGGAGTATCCTGTCTTTGTCAAAAATAAAAATATGCGGTGTAGATACAGGCCCGTATCGTCTCGATGTAACTTCCGTTTCACCGTCGTATAAGTAAGGAAAATTAAAGTTTTTTTCCCGCGCACGCACTTTCATGTCCTCGAAAGAATCCCCTACGTCACTCCACCCTAATTCATCATAACGTAGTGAAGCGGGGTTGTTGGGATTGATGGCAACAAGCTTTACGCCTTTCTCCGCATAATCGCTGCCAAGTTTAATTAACCTTTCTTCATAAGCCTGTGAAGTGGGACAGTGATTACATATAAAAGCAATCACCAGTATTTTAGCATCTTTAAAGGATTCCAGTGTATAATTTTTTCCATCTATGCCCGGTAAATTAAAATCAGGAGCTTTGGAGCCAATGGCAAGTGTTCCGGGATCATTACGGCTAAATGCAAATGAAGGAAAACAGAGTATGTATAAAAAAAGATAACTAAAAAAAAGGCAAGATTTTTTCATTTTTTAAGGTCAATTCCCGGGCGCAAGATAAGGCACAAAAAAATTACTCACTGCACTTCGATCGGTGCAATCCACCTCAACGAACCCCATTCGAGTACAAGTGTACCGTGCCGATCGTCGCTGGGTATGATAGATATAGTGAACTCTTCCACTGTGGCAGTGGCAACCTCGCTGACCATCCTTGCTGTACCCAGGTCAAGTGAGCCATTGTACTCTGTGCCCCACTGTCCGCTCTGCTTGTTCACGATCAGGTCAACTCCATTTGTATGTGGCGCGGTAAACAGTGTGTATGTGCCTGTGGGGACCTGAATCCCGGCAAGCCTTATCGGGGTTGACGTCGTAAACTGCGTTGCCGCATTGGCTCCTGTTCTCCATACACGGTCGTAAGGTATTACATCACCCAGCAGCGTTCGTCCACGCAATAGCGGCCTGCCATAGTCAACGGTGAACATTGCATTACCAATTTGTGCACGGGTGGTATCCCGGACGCTTAACGACTTTACATTGCCAGCTGCTGTCTCCTTTGCAACAAAACGGTCAGCGATGGGTTTTATATCTGGTGGCGTGGTAAGTCGTTTTACCTGCACTTTGTAGGTAGTCCGGTCGCCCGAATAACTGAGCATGTTATAGCTGGAATCCATTATAGCCTCGCCGGTTCCCGAAAGCCAATCGTGTGTGATCTCTAGCTTACCGCTGTCAAGCAGAGTTACAGTGGCGTGGCCCAAAGGAAAGCGGTCGAATTCCCGGTCAATATAAAACTGCCGCATCTGCACAGGACTGCCGGCCGCAAGCTTTGATGCTGCTGCCTGCTTTAACGCCGCGGCAAAGTAAAGCTCATACAGACTATACATTTGCGGTACGTGTGCCACTACAATGCTGCCACCCGTTGGGAAATCACGATTCACAGTGCCAATGCTATCTGTTTTAGAAAGGTGCACTTTATTGTTGGCGACATCAGCAAATACTTTTCGATCCCGCTGACCAGGTGGTTCACTGGGTGTTTGAATGTCCATTACAAGGTGTCGTATGCTACCGTCGTCGTTGAGATTAACTACGGTATGGCGTATCTCCACACGCGGAAAGCGATCGACTTCATCACTTGTTAAAGTATTGCCCTGGCGGGTTGTACTCTCTATCGAAATCGTATCATGCCCAAGCATCGTAAGAAAACCGTATCGTTCTGCTGGTGGTGTATTGCAGGAAAGCAGCGAAACCACTGCAGCAAGGAAAAAGCAAATCATAGCTGGCTTAACGGGATAAAAACTTTGTGATTGAGCGGTTGTATTATACATGGAACAGGTATAAATATTGCAAAAAGAAAAATGGCTTAATTATTCACTTGACCGTGCATTTTCGTGCTATTTACAAAACTGCTTGCCCGAAAGAATTTCAACAACAGCAAAGCGTATCCACTTTGGTTATTCCTTGTTAAACTACCGAATTACTTCATATTATTCCTAAACAAATTGAACTGTAACCCTAAGTTTATTTAAGTGGTTTATTGAAGGGCTGGAAGGTGACATGCAAATAAATGTCGGCGAAGAAAAAAGCATGGTCTCATCCTTTAATCGACAATAAATCTTTTTCTAGTGTCTAAAGTAATACGGTGCCTTAAATTGGCCGCTTATCTGCAGGTATTGCAGAGCCCCGCCTTGGCCTGCATTGATCGGTGGATTTAATTCGCTGAGAAAGCTTCCTTTTAGTGTATGGTTGCCGGAACTCTCAATTTTCAGAACGCCACCTGTTCCGGTTATGTTGTAAAATCCCTTGTATTGACCCTCCATCAGTCTTACGCTAACATCGGCAAATTGCTTGTAAGGACTTGGTAGGGGATATGGCAAGAAGGACTCATGTACATATGTACCGCTGATATTGCCTTGGGGATATGAAAAACCAATAAGTTCAATAGCGTTCCCTGTCTTTGTGTCTTGGCCTCCGATATATATTGAATAGAAGTCCGGATCACTGCTATCGGCAAAGGCAAAAATACTGTCCGGGCTAAAAGACTCATTGGCAAGCTGAACTTTGAAAAAGTTGTCTTCGGGGGAATTTTTTTTGCAGGAAAATGCCAATGATAAAAGTATCCCGGAAAGCAACGTGATACCAACAAAAGATAAACACTTCATAAATAATCTTAGGTGGATTGTTTTACAAACTCAACATAGCAGCAATCTATTATCAATCGTATTGAGGAATTCTCTCTTTGCCTTTCGCAAACATAACTAATACAGAAAACCCCAGGACCATCCAGAAACCAAAGTCAATCTCGGAAAAAACATTGTCGCCAGAACCGGGTTCACGAGTAAGGTATTTCATCACCAACACAAATATTGATACGAGAAATGGAAGGACAGACATTAAATTTCTACTAAGCAGGTAATTTTCATCGTCTAATACTCCGAAAAAAAGAACCACTGAAGAAAATGGGATGAGTAATAAAAAATACTTGTAAGAGGGTATATGCGTTGAAAGTATATAATTCGGTCCGCTCATTTCAAAGGAATGCCATTCAAACAAAGGCATAAAAAAACTACAGAATATGGCAAATGATAATAGCAGTGTAATTTTTTTCCTGTTCATAAACAATTTTAAGTGGTCTAATGCGAATTTAAGCAATATTATAGCATGGGTTATCCGTTGTAGTCGGTATTCAGTGTCATCCCAGACCTGATTTGGAAGGTGGCTACCTTCAAGTTGAAAAGCAAAGGCAGACTTTTTTATTTTTGTGTCTTGACAGTCCCTGCGCAATCAAATCGCATAACTGATAATGGAGATTTAAATGACTCACCACAATAGAAACGACACGGACTTTGATCTTTTGATCGCTAACCTCTCAAAACATATTTCCTTAACTGCGGAAGAAATAGATTTTTTTACTTCATTATTGAGGTCAAAATCTATAGCGAATGGAGAATTTTTGCTTCGTGAGGGAGATATATGTAAATATGAATCTTTTGTGGTCAAAGGTTGCCTGAAAACATATTACCTGGATGAAAATGGATTTGAACATATCATAGATTTCTCCATTGAAGAATGGTGGGCAGATGATCTATACAGCCTTTTAACTCAAACTGCATCCAGGTCGAATATAAAAGCCATAGAGGAAACGGACGTTTTGCAAATAAGTAAAACTGACCTGGAATTGCTCTATCAAAAGGTCCCAAAGTTTGAACGCTTTTTCCGGATACTTTTTCAAAACGCATACATCACTCAGAGAGAACAAATAAATTTAGCCTTATCTGCGTCAGCCCGGGAACGATATCTTTTGTTCATAAAAAAGAAACCATACGCTGAAAAGCGATTCTCTCAAAAAGACATTGCCTCTTATTTAGGTGTCACCCCTCAATTTTTAAGCACTTTAAAGAAAAAACTGGGTCGAGTTAATGTAGATTAACTTTCAATCCATATTGTCCCTTTTATTTTGTGATAAATGAGACGATATGACAAAAGAAAAACTATTAAACTCTCAATATATTTCAATTCAATTATTCAAGGCTATTGAACAGTACAATTTAATTACTGCAGGCAAATCAGAGGAACAGCTAAATGCAGAGGTTTGTGAATTGGCTTTGAAAGGATTTGGAATAGAAAAACATTGGCACAAGAAAATTGTAAGAAGCGGGAAAAATACTTTAGCGATGTATCCTGACAACCCGCCAAACCGGGCGATAGAGAAAGACGATATTCTGTTTATTGACCTGGGGCCAATAGTAGAAGACTATGAGGCTGATATTGGCAGAACTTATGTATTAGGGAACAATCCCCGGAAGCTAAAACTAAAGAGTGATGTTGAAGCTGCCTGGTATGACATACAGGAATGGTATCAACGACAAACGACACTGAAGGCATCAGAGTTATTTCAATACGCTGTTGAAAAAGCAGAAGAATTTGGTTGGGAATTCGGAGGTGAAATTGCAGGGCATATTGTGGGGAAATACCCTCACGAACAACCACCAGATCCCCAAAGCCTGGAATTGGATATTCATCCCGAAAATCATAATGATATGTTCCTGCGCGATGCAAATGGCAATAAGCGACATTGGATATTAGAACTTCAGTTTATAGACAGAGAAAATGAGATCGGCGGATATTTTGAGCAACTATTATAGTATTAAATACCGAAAATGAGTATTTCAAGATCAGATAAGCCCGCGTTAATCCTGGTTGATATTCAAAAAGGCTTTGACAATATTGAGTATTGGGGTGGTCAAAGAAATAATCCGGATGCGGAAGAAAATGCAAGTGAGCTTTTACAAGTTTGGAGAGAAAATAAACTCCCGGTTTTCCATATTCAACATTGTTCGCTCAATCAAAAATCTTTGCTTCACGAGTCAAATGGGGGAAATGCTTTCAAGCATCTTGTGAAACCAATTGGCGGCGAGCCCATCATCAAAAAGAATGTGAATAGCGCCTTTATCAGGACAGACCTGAAAGAACAACTTGATAATTTAAAAATCACAAAGCTTGTTATCGTTGGTTTGACCACCGATCATTGCATATCAACAACTACAAGAATGGCGGGCAATTTAGGTTTTGACACCTTTCTTGTTTCTGATGCAACAGCTACTTTTAACAGAAAGGGTTTGGAAGGGCAAAATTATCCTGCGGAGCTTGTGCACGCAACTTCGCTCGCAAGTTTGAATAACGAATTTGCGACGATAGTCACTGCAGAATTTTTGAAACGAAACATGTATTCATCCAACCGTTAACTGTAGCAAGGAATAGGAACAGCGTAAATGTTATTATGCCCGCGGTGTATGACCTTGAGCGAATGTTGTGTCCTGCATTTCCATGGACAAGCTAGCTGAAGCCGGTTTCTTGCCCAGTAACCGTATCAATCTGAAATGGGAGATCACAGCCTGCCGCATTGAAGGAATACAGTTATAAGGAAGATTGAACGCGTCGCATTTTTCCTTTACTATCTTGCTCAGGGCGGGGTAGTGTACATGACTGACACGGGGAAAGAGATGATGTTCTATCTGGTAATTCAATCCGCCTACCAACCATGAAATGACGGCGCTGTTTGGAGAAAAATCGGAAGTGGTTTTTACCTGGTGAATGGCCCATTCATTTTCTATTCTTGTGGTTTCATCGGATGGAGCAAATTCGAATGTTGTCTCTTCTACAACATGTGCCAGTTGAAATACAACGGCGAGTGTAAGGCCAAGTGCAACATGCAGACTTATAAAAAACCAAAGCCAATTCGTCCAGCCCAGCAGCCACACGGGTAATGCGATGTAGAACAAGATGTAGAAGACCTTGCTGATCCAGAAGATAAGATGGTCTTCTAATTTCATTTTGGCCAGCGCTATCGTGTTTATTTTGTGAAGGAAGTATTTTTCAAAGTCCTGGAAGAGCACCCATATCATAGAACTTGTCGCATACAACAAGGGCGTATAAATATGCTGAACCCGGTGCGCGGGCACCCAGGGCTGCGTGCTGCACATACGTATAAATGGGCTCTTGGCTATATCATCATCCATACCATCCACATTGGGATAAGTATGGTGAATGATGTTGTGTTTGAACTTCCAGATGAAACTATTACCGCCTAATGCATTCAACGTCAGACCGAGCAGGTTATTGACCCGCTCACTGGATGAATAGCTGCCATGATTGGCATCATGCATTACATTGAACCCGATACAGGCCAATGTAAAACCAAACATGCAACTAAGTAAAATGATTGCCCATACCGCGAAAGAAGAGAATAATATTACTGAATAGAGGGCTAAAGCAACCAGGAAAAGAACGGCTGTTTTTATATACAGGCGGCTATCGCCCGTTCTTTGAAGCCCTTTCCGGTCAAAGTAATTATCGGCTGCTTCTTTCAGTGACTGAAAGAACACCGCATTTTTATTATTGAAGATTACCTTCGGCAAAAGTTTTCAATTGTCGAGTCGGCCAAAGGTAGTCTTTTTTGAAAGGGAGGGCTGTAAAATGTTAGGAAGAGCTCAATCGCTCATGGATGATGGCCATTCGATCTGTCTTCCTTGGCCACTATTCATTTTTTTTTAATTTGATAAGCATATCTAACTTTTTTTATATTGTCTGCCTCTCGCTTCTCTTTTACCTTGCCGGCTGTGTTCCGAATGGAAATCTTCATTATTGTTTTGGTATGCCATGCACAATATCACTATCGTCATTTGTTTTTTTTACCCTTCTTTTGCATGGGTCCGTTGATCTCTTCGCAAACATTGAACTTGAGGACGGAACTGACTTCTACGTGTGTAAAAATCGATAACCCGCTTTCAGGGAAACAAATCGAAAACCTGTTTCTGTTGGGAAGAACATGGGGTTTCTTGAAATACTAACATCCTGTTGCCGAAGACAACAATTTTCAAAAAGGGTCTTTACTTCAGATTGGGAGGCATTCTTCTTACGATCATCTTGTTGTTTGCATAGCAGGTGGTTGGACGCATCTGGTTGTATTTTTCCCGAAATGCGTGGCAAAACTTATCTTTTTAGGTAAATTTAGTTGTGCTGCGGCGGCCCACCATACTGCTTTTTATATGCTGCTTTATTACTCCACAGGTAAGGTCACAATTATATCCTTTTGTCAATTATACTCCTCGGGATGGATTGGTTGGAAATATGGTTCGGTTTATAACGCAGGATAGTAAAGGCAGGCTTTATTTCGGAACCACAAACGGTTTAAGTATCTATGATGGCTCGAGGTTTACAAATTATAACACAGAGAATGGCCTCGCTACTAACCTTATAAACGGAGTACTGGAGACGGGTGATGATTCGGTATTTGTGATCCTGAACAGCCATAGTCTTCAATACATTCACAATGGTAAGGTCAGGAATGTTTTTCTAAAGGATTCCTTGTGTCCAGTCATAAACCAGTTCATTAAGTGCAGTGATGGCAATTACTATGCGATCGCCGATGAAGGCTTATTTCGTTTTGAAAAGGATCATTTTTCCAAAATTGTATTGAACGGGTTGACAAATATCAATGCTGATAAAAATTTGTCCCATGTCACGGAGTTCGATTCCCTTCTCATAATAAATATGGAACTGTTTAATCCGGCATATCGTGCCCCAAAGCGATTCATTGTTTATAATTATCATACGGGAAATGTTTTGACGGATACTCTTTTTCCCGATGTTTATTATTCTGAAAAAACCCCACAAAACGAATTGCTGCTGGCTACCTCAAAGGGTATTTTCAGTCTCGATGGGAAGGTGTTAGAAACAGGAAGGTTCAAATTAATTCCAGCATCTTACTCCCTTCCTTTAAATCTAACAACTGACCGCCTGTATGTTGACAAGCAGCAAAATCTTTGGATTAACAGGGGAAAAAGTATTCTTAGAGTTTCTCCCGGGGGATCAGGCAAATTATTCTCCAAAGAAAATGGAGTCGTTGACGGAGTTGCATCTTGTTTTTTCCAGGACAGGGAAGGCACAATGTGGTTCGGGAGCAGCATCGCGGGTGCCATGAAACTGGTAGATCAGAGCCTCGAATTTTATAAGGAATTTAAACCCGGCTTTTTTACTTACGATGTTTATATACAGAAAGGGACGGATTCAGTATGGATGTACGACCAGGCACATCATCGTCTTTTACTGGATCACCATCAACTTGTCACTGAATTTTCTATTCGGGGGAAGAGCATTCTTTACAGGATCGTCATGGGCAAAAAACGATATTATGGGCTTGCCCCATATGCGCTTTACGAGTTGCAGCCTGCATCAAACCATAGTTTCATCACTTCTCCGCGTTATACGAGTTCACCGACTAAAGAGGCGTTTAGTTGTTTACTCATAGATAAGAATGATAACCCAATCATTATAGGTACTTCAGTCACCGTTGTTCTTCCGGGACATAAAATTATCCGGGAACCTTTGGATTATTTCGTCGACAAAGCGGTGCTGACCAGGGACAATTTTCTTTTTGTGGTTACGAGATCGATGACTATATATATTTATAAGATCGATCCGTCAAACCAGGACAATTATCTGCATCTCGTAAAAAACTATGATTGGCGGGATCGTAATGTCGAACCACGATCAATTGACATTGACAGTTCGGGCAGGCTGTGGATGGGGACACGACAGCGTGGCCTGGTTTGCTATTCCTTTAACAATGGTGAATTGAAATTCCTCCGGCAGTTAACCGTCAAGGACGGCCTTACAGAAAACTTTGTCAAGTATGTATATTGTGATGATAAAGGAAATGTATGGGCAAGCACTCCCACGGGTCTTGATAAGATTAGTTTTGAAGGCAAGGGTGTTCAAATAGAGAATGTCACAAAAGCCTCCAATATATATCTTGATATGTGGAAGAGTGAGGGTGACAGGGAAGGGGTGATCTGGGCCGTTGCTTCATCAGGACTTGTGAAAGTTTATCCGTCCGGGAAGTCATCAATTCCGGGTACACCTGAAATTATTCTTTCAAAATTTACAATCAATAACCAGGACCAACCGTTTCAGCGAGAGAAATTAAACCTTAAATATTTTCAAAACAATCTTCTCTTCCAGGTAGCTGTCCCAAGTTTTTTTGATGAAAAGAAAACCTTGTTTAGTTACAAGTTAGATGCGGAGGGAAAAACAGGCACATGGACTGACCCTTCTTCAAGTCCCGAGATCAGTTTTTTGAATCTCTCCCCGGGGCATTATGTGTTGAAGGTAAAGTCTGTTTTTTTGAATGGAAAATACGCACCGGTTGAAGCAGGCTATTCCTTTACTATCATGTTTCCCTGGTGGCAAACCTGGTGGTTCCTTTGCATCGAATTTCTTTCCTTGCTTGCGGTGATAGCTATTTTCTTTCGGTTATACTACCGCAACAAATTACATAAGCAAATGATCAGCCTTGAAAAAAAACAGGCCATTGAAAAAGAACGCACACGCATTGCCACGGACATGCATGATGATATGGGTGCAGGGTTATCACGGATTAAAGTATTAAGCGAAACGATCAAATTCGAAAATCAAAAAGGCATTGTTGATCCTGCTCACCTGCAAAAGATATCCTCTTATTCAGAAGAGATGATGGACAAGATGGGGGAGATAGTTTGGGCCCTGAACCAACGCAATGATAGTGTGGATGACCTGCTCGGCTACACGAGAGCGTATGCAACCGATTACCTGACCACTCACGATATCCATTGTAATTTCCACGCACCTGCTGAACACCCGGAAATTTTTGCAAGTGGTGAAATGCGCCGCAATATTTTTCTTTCAGTAAAAGAAGTCTTGCATAACGTCGTGAAGCATGCCGGAGCGACCGGCGTAGACATTACCATTACAATAAGCAAGGATCTATGCATCCTGATTCATGACAATGGAAAAGGAATTAACCTGGAGAACATAAGGAAATTTGGGAACGGGCTTAATAACATTACCAAAAGGATGACTGAAATTGGCGGATTTGCGAGGTTTAAAAATGAGAATGGAACGTCAGTGGTGTTGCAGGTATCATTGGAAGAATTGGGAAATACGGAATAAGGAAACGGCTGTCTATAATTTTCGTTATAGTTTAAGGAATAGAGTAAGACATATATTTACGCTATGTTGCCAATTACGCTCTCCATAGTAGAAGACCTTGATGAAGTTCGCGAAGGCCTTAGCTGCTACCTTGGCTCAAAAGATGAGTTCCTCATACTGGAAACTTTTCGGAGTGCCGAAGAAGCTGCCGCAAAATTACCGGAAATTGAACCAGACATTGTGATTATGGATATCAATCTTCCGGGCATGAATGGTATTGATTGCATACGGGAAGTAAAAAGAAAATGCAATACCATCCAGTTCATCATGTTTACAGTGTATGAAACCGATGATAAGATTTTTGAAGCACTGAAGGCGGGTGCTTCAGGTTATCTTCTGAAAAAATCAAATTTTGATGTTATCGCAAGTGCATTGAAAGAACTGTACGCCGGCGGTTCACCCATGAGTGCACATATTGCCCGCAAACTTGTGAATGTCTTTCATGAGAAAAAAAATTCGATGGATGTTTTGTCAGCCCGTGAGAACGAAATACTTCATCTTCTTGCCGAAGGCTTATTATACAAAGAAATTGCTGACCAACTCAGGATTACTGCAGGCACGGTAAGTCAGCATATTCACAATATATACGAGAAGTTACACGTACAGAACAGAACGGAAGCCATTAATAAATTTCTTGGCAGGGAATAATCCAGAACTTTCTTGTTAATGTACTTTAATGTTAATGTACATTAAGTTTCATACACACTTTCATTCCTGAATACAAAGACGCCACCAGTCATACCCATAGATCACCGCTTGTAACTATGACGCTATAAGTAATCTTATATTGACTTGCACTGCATCACTGAATAGTTTTGCTCCAATCAAATCATTAATCAAAAAAAGTTTTTTATGAGAAAGATGTACATGGTTTTGCTGGCGACCATTTTAGTCTCAGTCAGCAGTTTTGGACAGAAAGGAACCACCTTTATTGGTGCTGGTGGCGACCTGCTATTGCCTACCGGGTTCGCAGCGGACTATTTCAAAACAGGAATCGGTTTTTCTGTAAAAGGTTTGTTCGGCGTTGGAACTGCCGGCCAGATTACAATTACCAGCGGATATGTAGGATTTAAGACAACAATTCCAGCAGAAATTGCTACAACATCAGGCAGACTTATTCCTTTGCTTCTTGGCTATCGTCACAACTTCAATGGGTTCTTTGTTGAGCCGCAAGTTGGATATGCCGTCCTTGGCTTGACAGCTTCCGATGGCGTTGACTATTACACTGACTCGGAAGGAGGCTTTAGCTGGGCCGCCGGAATTGGCTATTTATTCAACAACAAAGTTGAAGTAAGTGCACGTTATCAGGCCAGCAGCAAAGGCGGAGAAACGGATGCATTTTTTGGCCTGAGGCTGGGATACAATTTTTCATTGAATGGCTCGAAGGGAAAATGATGAATTTCATTCACGGTTACCTCGCCAAATAATTTTCATTTTGAGGTTTACAACTTCTGCGAACTTTTGAAGATCCAATTTCAATGAAATAAAAAACCTTGAGGGACGGGTGCAAATCAGAAAAGTCCGGTTTTTTTTAACCGGCTTTTTTTATTCACATCGTCATCGAAAAAGAAATTTCTCTTTGAAGAAAACGTAGCGATCCTTCAGCTCAAGCAAACAATTCCTGCACAGGCAATCATTATAACAGTCTTCTATAAATGCTCTTTCTTCAGTACTTAACTTAATACCGAAGCACTGGCATTCTGTAATTGAGCCCGCTTTGCATTCAAATCTTTTTGTACAACGAGGACAAAATTTTTCTTCATGCTTACACATACCTGGTTTTTTTTAGCTGGCTGCGGGAAACGACGCTCCCGCAACCAGTTTTAAATTTTCATAGATCATATTTTGAAACGAATGCCACCGGTGATATTGAATCCCTGCACACTGTATCCGTATATTTCGTAATACTTTTTATTGTTTGTAAGGTTTTTTGCATCAACGAAAACATTAAGCCTCTTTTTGCTAAAACTGTATTCGGCATATAGATTCCATAACGTATAAGCCTCCAGGCCGACTTCTGAAGGAAGAAAGCTTATTGGATCATAATAGGTGTCGGTTCGTTTACCGGTAATTTGTAATGAGCTGCTGATAAAGAAATTTTTACTTGCCTGGTAGTTCAGGAATAAATGTGCATTGTTCTTAGGTCGCCGGATCAAATTGTAATAACTCGTGTCTTTGCTCGAAATTTTTTGGGTGATCTTGCCATCAACATATGCATAATTGATTTTAAAACTTAGCCTTTCATTAAATGAATAGCCTGCTTCCAGTTCAACACCATAATCGTGTTGTTTATCGCGGTTCTCGTAACCATTCGCCCCATAAATGATCACATCGTTAATATTGCGGTTAAAACCTGTAACAGTAAACTCAAGTTTTTTATTCAGCAGCATTGCCTGCAGGCCCGCCTCCTGTGTAGTGGACTTTTCAGGTTTCAAATTTGGATTTGCACCAAAGGGTCCAAACAGTTCAGAGATAGAAGGTGCCCGGAAACCGCTGGTGATATTTACAAACAATTTTAACTGCTCCTGTATTAAATAAGAGGGATTGAAGCTATAGGTAAAATTATTCCCGTATTGATTGTGGTGATTGAATCTTCCTCCAATTTCCGCATTCAATCCTTTATTGCTTTTTAAGATCAGCGAAGCATATGGACTCACGATGCTGTTTGTTGTATCCGGTGCATCGATACGATAGCTTTGATAATTTAGCCCTGCTACCAAACGCACATTGTCATTGAAGCGATGATCAGTATAGCCCTCAGCCTGGTGGAATTTACCTTTTGTGTTGAAATCTCCGAATTGGCTCTGATAATCCCGTTTTGTAAAATCATATCCGTAGTTAAAATGTACAGTACCTGATTTATAAATATAGTGACCTGTCAGTCCCGTATTAACCAGGGAGGCGGTATAATGATTGGGAGCATCAATAAATGCATCTGCATCATAACCTCCTTTAAACTCCGTGAAACGATAATACGGGGAGAGCTTGAACTTATCTGTGATGTTAATACCCAACACTGCTTGTATTGCATGCTGCTTAAATCCATCTTTGTCAAAACCGGCGTCGCCGGTGGTATCTTTTGCCTCTGAAATTCCGTCGGTGCTGTTGTACGCATAGTTGACGTCGTATTCAAAGAATTTTGTTTTCTGGCTGACATTGGCACTGCCTTTAAAACTATTATAAGTTCCATAAGTCAGCAATCCATTAAGCGATGGTTTATTGCTGACCGGTTTTTTTGAAATGATATTTACGACACCAGCCACAGCGTTGGAGCCATACAGTGTACTTTGACTGCCTTTTAAAATTTCAATGCGTTCAATATTGTCAAGCGAAAGGAGACGAATATCAAATGTACCGCCGACACCAGTCGGGTCGTTGAGTGGTACGCCATCAAGTAATATTAAAGTATACGCACTGGTAGCGCCCAGTACATATAATGATTTGTATGTTCCCTGGTTACTTGTCGCACCATTTATTATTATTCCTGTTTGTTCATTGAGCAATTGAGAGAGATCTTTTCCGCCACTCTTTTCAATTTGTTCCTTTGTGATAATGCTGACCACCTTTCCCGTACCGCTTTCCTTTTGCGGAAACTTATTCGCCGTGATCACTACTTCATCCATTGTTTTTGAGGTTGTGTCTTCCTGTGCAAGTAAATGGCTGCCGATCAATACTGCAGCCACGGCAAAAATTTTCTTTTTCATCTTAAAAATTTTTTTGTGACTGCTTCCGGAAAAATGAGAGATATAAATGCTTACGCTTTTACATCGTTCGCCTTTCACCCGAAAGCTGAATGCTGTTTAATTGATCTGGCAGGTCTTCTGGCTCGGTTATCACTGAACACCTTCCCATTGATGAATTAATAATTCTATCAACAGTGGCATGAAGATTCAGCATTGTGAATGGTGAGTTGTGAATGGTGAATAAGCGAACTAAGTAATAAATTCACCACTCACCATTGACCATTCACTAACCTTACAGCTACGGGGATAGCGCCGGATTTTCACCGGACTTCCCTTTTAATCTGTTTAATTATCGAGCTACCTTATCGTGGACGGGTTCATGACTCCTGATTTTTTAAGTAGAAGTCGTTGTGAACTTTGCGTCGCACGTTGTGGCCTTTGTGTCCATTTTAGGGTCACTAAGATCACGCAGTAGGCACAAAGGACACTAAGTTTACCATTAAACAATATGGTATTTCAATAATTGAATAAAAGAACCAAATCAGCAACAAATGTAATGGAGTGGAATAAAAGATCATTGATTATTTTATTATTAATTATTAACACCAGGGGGTATCATAATTAATAATTCTTGTTGAAGTGTTTAATTAAAATGAATAGAAGCACCGCCAAAGAAATTTCTACCAGGCGCAACATTATAATATCTTCCTCCTGCGGCGTTGATGTCGTTGCCCAAACTGTAAGTAACATTAAAAAGATTTTCACCTCCTATAAAAATGTCAAGTAACTTTTTCCGGTTCAGTTGTTTTTTCCATCCCAGTCGTACTCCCAATAAATTATAAGGAGCGGCGTATTCAGAGTTGGCGTCATTTAATGCAATTGGATCGCTATAGAAATAAGTGAGATTTGAATAGATGCCATGCTTTGTAGCTATGTCAAAGCCAGCTGCTACAGTGTTGGGTGCCACGCTTGGCAACTGCTTTCCTGAAAGATCCGTAGTGGACTGTTTGAACTCGTCATAATTAAATTTATCCCAGGTGTAGCTGATCCACAATTTTGCAGAATTGATGCATGAGTTGGTTTTTGTAATAAACTGGTAAGAGGCCTGGGATTCGATCCCTCTTTGTTTGGTGGAACCGGCATTAACAAAATAGTCAGCATTACTTGAATCCTTTCTCGAAACGATTGCATTTTCCAGGCGATAATAAAAACCGTTTATTTCTACATACAACCTGTTTTGCAGCCAGCTGCTTTTTATCCCCGCTTCATAATCTATTCCATGCTCTGCCTGCAGATCAGTGCTGATAACTGTTGTTGACGGCAATACTTCAGCCACTGTTGGAGGAGAAAAACCCCTTGAGACACTTCCGTAAATCCAAAGGTTGTCAATTAATCTTTTTGAAACAGCAATTCTTGGCGCTAATTCATTATTGAAATTCCTCTCGACAGGCTCGAAATTCGGAACAGACAGCCTGTTAATTTTGATCGAAGTGAAGTTTGTACTCGCACCCAAAGTGACATCCCAATCTTTTGGTAATTGCAGATCAGCCTGTGCAAATATGAAAAAGATCGATGGGCGGATATCATCATTGGTCATGATATCACCAGGCTTACCATAGTTGTTCACATAATCTTTTGTATTGAAATATCCCTGTTGAAATTCGCTTCCAAAAGTTACCACTAACAGTGACTGGTTCCGCTGGTGATTCCATTTAAAGACTGTTCTTGCTCCCCACTGGGGTTCTGTTCTTTTCTCATAGTTACGAAAAGTGGGATTCGTCAGGTTGGTATAATCGCCGTATACAGTAGTTGTATTATCAAATTTGTCAGAGAATTTGTATTTGTTTGTTATAGCGCCCAATATTGTTTTTTGGAAAATGGCTGCCTTAATACTGTCTGCACTCTGAAAAGCTCCTGCTTTGGGTCTTGCAGCACGGGGGTCTGCAAGAAATTCAGTCTTGTTTAATGCACCCGGAGTCTGATAATAAAGATCACCGTATAGAACGGCGAATTTTATTTGCTCTTTTTTACCCTTTGCAATTTGCATTTGCCAGTTTGCTACTTCGCGATTCATCGAAGTATGATGACGATAGCCTTGACTGTTCTGATGCGAATAACTCAGCGTATTTTGGAAATTCTCTTTTCCCACCCTTAGTTGGAGATCGGCGTTAAACAAACCATAACTTCCACCTAGTGCAGTGCCATCAAAACCCCGTTGCCATACCGGAGGTTGGCTGTGAATTAAAATTACCCCACCGGTGCCTGCACCATATAAACTTCCGCCAGGACCTTTGAGCACTTCAATAGAATTAAAATTGTAATAGCTCAGTTGATTCAAATAGGTATTGCCGCCGGCATCAGTGAAAGGTATATCATCCAAATAAACTTTTACGTTTCGAACACCGAAAGGAGATCTCAAGGTACTTCCGCGAATATTCATCCTGTAACTGGCAGGGGAGCGTTCTTCCATTTTTACTCCCGGAGTACTGTTCATTGCAGGTAAAATACTTGTATTATTAAAGCGCTCAAGTTGAGGCGGCCCTATATAATTAATAGCCGCGGAAGATTGTTTCAATTGTTTATTCTGTTCATATCCTTTGACAACAACTTCACTAAGATTTTTTGAGGAGTCAGGGTTTTCCTGCTGTGAGAATGCATTAAAATAAATGAAGAAACTCAGTAAGCAGAGGGGAGCCTTATTCATAGCATTGGTTTCAATAATAAGTTAGAACGTTTTTCCTATCTTCAAAGTATGAGGCTGAAAAACAAATTGGGACTTTTTGATTTCACAATGATAGTGGTCAGCCTTGTAATAGGCATGGGAATTTTTCGCACACCTGTGAATGTAGCCGCCGCATCACCCACTCCTGTTATTTTTTTTTCTGCCTGGTTAGCCGGTGGACTTGTGGCTTTATGCGGGGCACTTACATATGCTGAGATCGGTTCGAGATTGCCGGTGACAGGAGGTTATTACAAAGTATTTTCTTATGCTTATCATCCTTCCATTGCATTTGCGATCAATTGCATGATACTTGTATCAAATGCTGCTTCAGGTGCAGCTGTAGCCCTTGTGGGAAGTGAATACATCACAGGTGTTATTATGCCGGCTGCAAAAAGTGCCGACTATATTCAGACAGTTCACATTAGTATTGCCCTGGCTGCCATCATTATTTTTTATGGGGTCAATATGCTTGGTCTGCGACTTAGCGCAAAGACCCAAACGGTTTTGACCATAATAAAGATCGCTCTCATTCTCATGTTGATCACGCCGATCTTTTTTGCATCCGGAAATAATGACCCGTCATCAATAATTCAATCATCAATAAGTCCTGGCTTCCGGGAATATATAAAGGCTTTTGGTGTAGGATTAGTGGCGGTAAGTTTTACATACGGCGGCTATCAGCAAACGATCAATTTTGGAGCAGAAGTAGAGCGACCGAATCATAATATTCCGCGCGGAATATTTATCGGTATTTCTATTATCATCACCTTGTACCTGACCATTAATTATGCCTATGTTCATGTCATAGGTTTCCAGGAATTAAAAACAAGTAAGAATATTGCTGCTATCATGTCTTCAAAAATTTTCGGTGTGAATGCCGAAAGAGTTTTATCCATTTTGCTTTTCCTGAGTGTCCTGGCTTACATCAATGTTTTGCTATTAAGTAATCCAAGAGTAATGTATGCCATGAGCGAGGATAGAATATTACCCCGGACTTTCCAGGCGCGGAATAGCCGCGGCGCACTTACGCTTGCATTGACTGTATTTGCGGCTTTGGCCACCTTGTCTGTTTTTTGGGCAAAAGAATTTGATACCCTTTTAAGCTTTTCGATCTTCCTTGATTGTTTTGGAATGATCTTGTCGGCGGGAAGCATTTTTATTGTCAGGAAACGAACCTCTCATTTGAACGGCACAGGGATCTATAGCATGAAATTCTACCCTTTTCTTCCTTTGATCTTTATGGCTGCATACCTTTTTGTAGCCATCAGCATTACTCTTGATTACAGGAATAATCACTATGCAGCGGCCGTAGGTTCATCTGTCCTCCTTTTTTTTATTGGAATTTATTTTATTGCTGAATTAATGCGAAAATCAAAGACCCAATGAGCTTTTCAAATATCATAAATGAATTAGGAGAGGAGAGAGAGAATTATTTTAATGCTATTTCACCGCCCATTATTCAAACCAGCAATTTTGCTTTTAAAAAGTTAGATGACCTTGCCGGCGCCCTGGATGATGAGATGAGTGAATATTTATATAGCCGTGGATTAAATCCGACGGTCGAAATCCTCAGGAAAAAAATGGCTGCACTTGATAATGCAGAAGATTGCCTGATCTTTAACAGCGGTGCCTCAGCCATTTTTGCAAGTATATTAGCCAATGTAAAATCCGGCGATCATGTTGTTTCGGTAAGGTCGCCATATACCTGGGCGCAAAGAATGTTTGATGTGATATTGCCCAGGTTTAATGTAACGACCACATATATTAACGGAACAAGAATTGAAAATTGGGACCAGGCAACCCGGTCTAACACTACATTATATTATCTCGAATCACCCAATAGCTGGGACTTTGCTTTACAGGACATCCAGGCAGTTGCTTCATTAGCGAGATCAAAAAATATCATTACAATCATTGATAATAGTTATTGTACCCCGCTTTATCAAACTCCGATCAAAATGGGAGTTGATCTGTCTTTACAAACGGCAACCAAATATATTGGCGGTCATAGTGATGTTTTGGGGGGTGTGCTCAGCGGTGGACACGGTATGATAAAAAAGATCTTTGACAGCGAGTATTTGAATACGGGAAGCGGCATCCAACCTTTCAATGCGTGGCTATTGATACGCGGGTTAAGAACACTGCCAGCAAGACTGGAACGAATTACAAGAACTACTAATGATGTAATAAGTTTTTTAAAGCAGCATCAAAAAGTGGAATCAGTGATCTTCCCGTTTGATGAATCCTTTCCACAGTATGAGTTGGCAAAAAAACAAATGAAAGGAGCCTGTGGTTTGTTTACAATGATCTTAAAGATGAAGCGGAGGGAGGAAATCGTCAAATTTTGTGAATCGCTTGAACATATCATGATGGCTGTAAGTTGGGGTGGGCATGAAAGCCTGGTAATCCCAAAATGTGCCGGGATAAATGATACTGATTTTGACCTGAACAACAGCGAACATCGTTATGTACGCATGTACGTGGGCTTAGAAGACAGCGATTACTTAATAGAGGACCTGGCCCAGGCGCTTGATAAATAATTTAAAAAAAAGTTTCTTTTCTTAACTGTTGTTTTTCGGCAACACATTTCGATTATTTTTGCCGGAATTATGAACCGTCTAATTATTCTACTTGTCTTATCGGGTATTAGTTTTTTTTCTTTGGGGCAGGAAAAATGGGATCTGCGCATGTGTGTGGACTATGCGCTAAAAAATAACATCTCTGTTCGGCAGGCAGATGTGCAGGCCAGAATTGTCGCTCTTACGTACGAACAAAGTAAATTATCTCAATACCCATCTGTTAGTTTTCAAAACAGGGGAGGCTATCAGTTTGGTCGTTCTATCGACCCCTCAACAAACTTATATACTAACCAGGAAATATTGACCACCGATCATTCTTTAAATCTCAATCTCGATCTGTTCAATTGGTCTAGTAAAAAAAATACTATTGCTGCCAATCACTACCAGGCGGAGGCGTATGTGGCAGGTGCGGAGAAGGCGAGGAATGATATTGCACTAAATGTGGCCAATGCATACCTGCAAATACTGTTAGCCGTAGAACAGGCAAATATCAGTGACGTGCAGATAAAGCAAAGTCTCGAGCAAGTATCGATGGTAAAAAAACAAGTGGCTGCGGGAGCCGTTCCTGAACTGAACCTCGCTGAGCTTGAATCACAATTGGCCAATGACAGTTCAACGCTGATCACTGCTAATTCTAATGTTACATTGTCTGTATTGCAACTGAAAGCTTTGCTGAATATACCGGCCGATTCAACCTTTGATGTTGCAATTCCAGCCGTTGAGACGATACCGGTGGAATCCCTGGCAGAACTTGACCCGGCCTATGTTTATTCTTTAGCGCTAAAAAACATGCCGCAGCAAAAGATCAATGATTTCAATTTACAAGCCGCCATGAAAAATGTTTCCGCAACAAAGGGACTACTTTATCCTGCGTTTACGCTTTTCGGCGGATTAAATAGCTTTTATTCCAACGCACAAAAGATACTTCCTACAGATCCTGTCAACACTTATTTACCGATCGGGCAGGTAACCGTGGCCGGCACTCCCTATACAGTGACCACGCTTGAGCAGCAACCTTTTCCCACCAACTCAGTTAAGAATACTTATTTCAGGCAAATGAATAATCACTTCAACCAGTCAATTGGAATAGGGTTGAGTATTCCGATTTTCAATGCAGGCATAGCGAGAACTAATTGGAAAAAAGCGCAGCTTAATGCAGAGAATGTACAATTGCAAAACGCGGCAGACGCACAAACGTTGAAACAGGATATTTACCAGGCTCATGCGAATGCAGTGGCAGCCCTGCAAAAATTCAATGCTTCAAAAAAAGGAGTAGAGACAGCACAAAAGGCTTACGACTTTGCAAGAAAAAGATTTGAAGTGGGATTATTGAATGCTATTGATTTGATCACAACTCAAAATAACCTGTTCCGTGCAAAGATCAATATGACGTCATCGCAATATGATTATGTATTTAAAATAAAATTGCTGGAATTTTTTAAAGGACAAGGAATAAAATTATAAAGTCGCCACATAAAACAATACAACTTTAAAGCCCACGAATCATGAATAAAACGGTAAAATGGATTTTGATCATACTCGGGATACTGATAGCAGTGCTCATTGTTGGCAAATTGATCGCTGGTAAGGGCGATGCGGGGATCAAAGTATCTACAGAAAAGGCGACTAAACGGATGATCATTGAAACAGTAAACGCTACAGGAAAAGTCTATCCTGAAGTGGAAGTAAAGATAAGCCCGGATATATCGGGTGAGATCACAGAGCTCAATGTTCTGGAAGGTGATAGCGTAAAGAAAGGACAGGTGCTGGCCCGCATTTATGCAGACATATATGCTACACAACGTGACCAGGCAGCAGCAGCCGTAAATCAACAGCAGGCAATGACTGCAAACAGCCAATCTCAAATGGATGCATTAAAGGCCAGTATGGACCAGGCAGAACGCACCTACAACAGGCAAAAACAATTATTGGATGATAAGGTGATCTCAAAAGCGGAGTTTGAACAGGCTGAAAGCGCATATCTGTCTGCCAAAGCAAATTATAATGCGGCTCTTGAATCCATAAAGGGTAACAAGGCCAGTATTGCAAGTGCACAGGCAAATCTTTCAAGAGCCAATAAAGATTTAAGCAGGACCACACTAATAGCACCTATGAATGGAGTCATTTCTTCATTGTCCGTAAAAAAAGGGGAACGTGTTGCGGGAAATAGTTTCGCGCTGGGAACAGAGATGATGAGAGTGGCCGACATGACTGTTATGGAAGTAAGGGTGAATGTAGGAGAGAACGATATTGTGAAAGTAAATATTGGCGATAGTGCCGATGTAGAGGTAGATGCCTACAATAACAGGAAATTTAAAGGAATTGTAACGCAAATTGCTGCAAGTACGGCTACATCAGCATCAGGGCTTGCTTCTACTTCATCAAATGACGTGACAAATTATGAAGTTCGCATCCGTCTTGACGCTGGTTCATACAGTGATCTGATCGATCCGAAAAAAATCAAAAAATTTGTTTTTCGCCCTGGTATGAATGCCAGCGCTGATATTAAGACGAAGCGACATGACGATGTGCTTTCGGTGCCCATCAACTCAGTATCTGCAAGAGTAAAAGGCAGCGACAAAAGC
>Ga0207706_10001456_pt1 | contig 23657 bp, 24 predicted proteins | sample KBSC53metaG_FD_184318 | JGI IMG/M metagenome (GOLD analysis project Ga0207706, IMG submission 184318) | Corn rhizosphere microbial communities from Kellogg Biological Station, Michigan, USA - KBS C5-3 metaG (SPAdes) (version 2) | ecosystem: Host-associated > Plants > Roots > Rhizosphere > Soil ... | reverse complement strand
CGGCGGGCTCGCGGCGATCGAGAAGTCGTTCGCGACCGTACCGCCGCAACTCGGGAACCGGAACGTTCGGCCACTCAGTGACGCCGCCAATGCCGAGCTCCAGCGTCGCGAGATAGGCTTCCTCTTCGAGCACCAGGGTCTGCGAATGACCCATCAGCATCGTATCCAGCAGGGTGGTGCCAGACCTTGGGAATCCGACCAGGAACACGGGGTCGGGGCGGTCGAGCGGCTCTTCGAACCTCGGCCAAGTCCCGAGCCATTCGGGGGATAGGATTTCGGTGCTTACCTGAACCATCTCGCGGTAGAACCGCGCGCGTTCGGCCGGCCCGGAAAGGTCCGTCGCCCATTCGGCGTTGGCGGCCTCGGCAGCCGCAAACGCTTCATCATAATTGCCGCGGGCGTCCTGAAGCTGGCTTTCCAGCTGCCACCGCCGCACGTCGTCGGCGACCCCCTGAGACCGCTGGAAGGCGTCCCATGACTCGTCGATTTTTCCCTGCCGCTTGTAATCAAGTGCGCGCAGGTAATTGACCGTCGGATCATCCGCGCCGGCAGCGCTGGCGCGCTCGATCAGGGCAGGCAGCCTCTGTTCCTGGTTGCTGCGGTCGTAGATTGCCGCCAGGCAGGCGAAGGCCTCGCTCTGCGTCGGTTCGAGCGAGAGCGTGTGATCGCAAGCCTGCTCCGCTTCGGAAAACGCCCCCCGGCCGATCGACTCGTGAACGAAGGTCTTGAGGAGGTCATGGTCGTTGGGCCGCCGATCGAGCGCGTCCTTGAGCGCCATGTAAGCGGCATCCTCGCGCGCCTGGGCCGTGAACAGGTTGTAGAGCCGGACGAATGGTTCGATGTCGTCCGGGAAGCGGTCCGCAACCTCGCACAAGAGGCGCTCGGCCTCTTGCTCCTGCCCTGCGTCGATGAGGACTTGAGCCAGGTTAACCTGGATCGGCGCGCTGGCCGGCTGTAGCGCTGCGGCTCGACGAAGAGCGTCGGCGCCCTCTTCCCACCGCCCGATACCGGCGAGCGCATTGCCGAGGTTGTTCCAGGCCGCCCAGTCGGCGGGTTCACGGGCGACAATCTCGCGATAGAGGTCGATGGCTTCCTCGAAGCGTCCCAACGACTGCATCACATGGGCATGCAATCGAGCGAGGCGCATCGTCTGGTCGGCGAGTGAGACTGCGCGATCGCAATATTGAGCGGCTTCTTCAAAGCGTCCCAGCATGCTCAGCGCTTCGAGCAGGTTTGCGCGGACCGTGCGATCCTGCGGTTTTGCGCTAATCGCCTGTCGAAGCGATGCTTCTGCTTCAGCCGGAGCGCCCATTTGCAGGCAGATGGCTCCATGAAGAGCCTGGACTACGGGATCGGCATTCGACTCCAGCAGGCCTTCACAGACGCGCCGCGCGTCGGCCATGCGGCCGCTGCGGATCAGCATTCCGACGCGCTGAAGCTCCGTTGCGTTAATGACAGTCATCGGGTCGGTTTCATGCACGGGCCGTGCCGCGACGCAAGCGACAACACTATTTGCCCAAAAAGAAGGGGCAGCGGCACAAGGCCGCTGCCCCGGAAAATCGACGCTGTCTCGTTCAGAAGTTGAGCGTGACGCCAGCGTAGATGTAACGGCCGAGCGCGTCATACGTGCCCGGGTAGGTGTTGCCGTTGCACGGACCCGTCGGGCATGGCGCTTGGCCAAACTGCGACGAGCCCTGGTTCGTCAGCGGCGGCGCCCGATCCAGGATGTTGTTCACGCCCAACCGGAAGTTGTAGTGATCTCCGACCGTCGCCGTCAGGGCCAGGTCGAAGTAATCCTGCGCCGGGAGCACGCCCAACGCAGTGTAGGCGGGCCCACCCGGCGGCGACACGGGGTTCAGGAAGTCCTCCGCGGCACTGCTGAAGTGGCGCCACTGGACCGACGCGCCAAGGCCGTTCGGCATCTGCAGACCCAGCCGCGCCTTGTGACGATACTTCGGATTGGCGCTGCCGGTTGAACCACCGATGACGCTGCAAGTGGTTCCGTAGAAGCCCGCACAATCGAACGTCGCCGTCAGGCCATTGTTGACCTGCAGGTGACGAAGGAAGGTGCCGAGGTAGCTCGCCGACAGCGTCCCGATCCCGCCGAGGCGGTAGGAATAGCTGCCGCTCACATCGATGCCCTCGGTCGAGAACGAACCGACGTTGTGCACGATGTCCGTGACGAAACCGCTAGAGGACAGCCACAGCGACCCTGCCGGGTTGCGATGAACGAGCGCGCACGACGGATCGATGGTCGTCGCGGTAGAGCCTGCGACGCACTGAGCCAGGATCGCGTCCGCGCCGAAGGTCTGGATCGCATTGTCGATGCTGATCTTGTACCAGTCGACGGTCAGCGCCAGCCTCGGGATCATGCGCGGCTGAACCACCACGCCAAGCGTTTTCGTCGTGGCCTTTTCAGGCTGCAGACCCGGGTTGCCGCCCAGCAATCCGTTATACTGTCCGGCGGGGTTCGCAGTTACGGTGAAACCGACCGGAGTGGGAATGCCCGCCGCGGTCAGCTGTGCGATACAGCCATACTGGGTGGCAGTGATCGGTGCGCCAGTGCACGGATCGGTGCCGCCGTCCAGGCCGACAAAGTTCGTCGTGAACAATTCCTGGATGTTCGGAGCGCGCGCCGCCCGGTTGTAGGCACCGCGGAAACGGATGTCCTTGATCGGCGCGAACTCGGCCGAGATCTTGTACGTATCCGTGTCGTAGGTGCCACCGTTCGACACCTTGTACCACGACTTGCGGTATCCGGCATTGATCGACAACTCTTCAATGAAGCTGTGCCGGATAAGCGGTATCTGGACTTCGCCGAAAGCTTCCAGCACGCGATAGTTGCCGTCGATCGGCAACGTCGGCGCGCCGTTACCGGCCTGATCGCCGGCCTGCAGGCCTGCGTCCGGAACGAGCGACAGTGACTCCTTGCGATATTCCGCGCCGAAGTTCACCCCGACGCCTTCGTCAGCCCACGGGGTCTGGACGCCCATCTCACCGAGCGCGCCGGTGAAGTTGACGTCGGCAACCTGTTCGCCGGTGACACCCGTCAGGAGCGACGGAACCGACAGATATGTCTGCTGCGCCGCGTTGACTGGCGCACCCGTGAAGATGTCGTAGGGGACGCAGAGCGGATCGGTCCCGTCGAGGACGGAGCGGCAAATCGGCTGCCCGAACGTGGGGCTCCCCGGCCTGTTGTCGGTCACGACGTTGAGTGCCCGGTTCAACCGCGAGGTCGCGAAGTTGCCCGTATTCACGGCAGTGACGTTGGTGCGGCCGTACTGGAAATAACTGTCGTACGACCAGGCAGGCCCGAGGTCGCCGCGCATACCGACCACACCGCGGAACGTGGTGTGCTTGTAATCGGTAATACGCGGGCCGCCTTCCGTGTTGCGCCGGCCAATCTCGGCAAATGCGAGATTATACTGAGTGCCCTGCGCGTCGAAGAAGGGCAGCGGGGTTGTACCTATTGTGTTGAACCCGGCATTCACCGGAACCGGGAAGGTCCCGAGGAAGCCGACGATCAGGTTGCCCGGATTGCACAGCAGTGATGCCTGCTGCGCAGAAAGCAGCGGGTTGTCGCAATTGACGGTGAACGTCGATCCGAGGAAGTCGCCGCCCGCGGCGATCTGCTGGATCGAGCGGTCGTCCATGAACATGAATTCCATGTACGGCTTGATCGCCGGCGTGATGTCGTAGTGCGCAAACGCGCCCCCGACATAACGCTCGTCAGCCCGCTGGAAGTAGTTCGTCGGACCGAAGTTGAATCGGTTGAGCGCGCCCTGATTGAGGACCCCCGGCCCGAACGAACCGGCAGTCGAGCTCGGCCCTGACGTGAAGAACAGGACGTTGCCTGGGCTTGCCGTCGCGGAGCCGCCGCAGCGGAGAGGCGAGCCAGGCGTGAAACCGTTGCCCGAAGGATCGTTCGTCTGGATGACGCAGGCGCTATAATCGCGCCGCGATTGCAGAACCGGATTGACCTTGCGGTAGCCAAAATAGGCGACCGCATGGCCGCGGTTGTCGTCGAAGCCCGTCCCAAACGACACGGTGCCATCGAAGGTCCCACCGTCGGCAACGCTGCCCTTCGGATAGGAGAAGCCCGTCAGGCCGGCCGCGATGCGCGCATCGAGGATGCCGCGCATGGTCTGGCCATTGGCGAACTTGATGTCGTTGTTGTTGTGCTGGTTGAACGAATATTGGCCGTCAAAGCGGATACCGCTGAAGTTGTCGTCCATGATGAAGTTGACGACGCCGGCGACCGCGTCGGCACCGTACACCGACGATGCGCCGCCGGTGAGGACTTCAACCCGCTTCACGATCGAAGACGGAATGACGTTGATGTCCGAAGGACCTGCGCCGCCAGGCTGAGCGTCGCCCGGAACGAGGCGACGGCCGTTCACCAGAACGAGCGTGCGCTTGGCGCCGAGGTTACGCAGGTTGACCGTGGCGGTGCCGTTTGAGCCGTTGGAGACGCCCGAGCTCTGCGAGGCAGTGACCGAGGGCAGCGAGTTCAGCATGTCCTCGACGCGGGTCGTGCCCTGCAGTTTCAGATCTTGGCTGGAGACCACAGTGACCGGCGCTGCCGACGTCAGGTTCGGCTGCGGAATGCGCGTGCCGGTGACGATGATGTTCCCGCCGGGGCCGCTGCCCGTGGGCGCGCCCTGCGCGTTGGTGGAAGGAGTCGGTTGACCCTCTACAGGCCCGGTCGGATTGGCCTGCACGTCGGTCGGCTTTGCGTCCGTCGGCTGCGGCGTAGCCGGCTGTGCCGCCGCGTAAGCGGGAGTCGCAAGAGCGGAAACGCCGATCAGGAGCGTGCTGGACAGCAAGCGCTGACGGAACTGGAGTGTCATAAAATCCTTCCCCTTCACCTAGCCGCACGCGTGCACGGCTGCCGTGATCGGCAAACGATACTTTGCCGAACTGACCTTTTGATAAGGTAGAGGCTTAGAGGCTGGCAACGCCCGGAACCCCCTTGCGGGCAAGTTGTCCGCAGTCTGTATCAAATTTGCAACAGCGCGATTTTGACACAATTCTTGCTGTTTGAGCGGTCGGCGGCGTAGGCTCGAAGAGGCAACCAAATGGGGGAAGCGATGCGCGCTGGATTGATGTTGGTCGGGGCCATTGCGGCACTGTCTGCAACCGGAGTGCAGGCTCGTTCGACGCCTGAAACGGCCCCGCCGGCGGCCGTCAAGTCGCTGCTCGCATGCCAGTCGATTGCCGATGCAGGCCAGCGCCTGACCTGCTTCGACAAGGCGGCCCAGGGTCTTTCGGATGCCATGACCAAGAAAGAGGTTGTGGTCATCGACAAGGCGCGCGCCAACGAGGCGAAGCGGTCCCTGTTCGGCTTCTCCATCCCGAATTTCGGTGCCTTGTTCGGCAGCGCCGGCGATGCCCAGGTCAACCAGATCGAGAGCACCGTCGCCGGGGCCTTCGAGAACGGCTACGAGGGCTGGACCATCAAGCTCGCCGATGGCTCGACCTGGCAGCAGACGGACGGCGCACCCATCGCCTTGGCGCCGCGCAGGGGCGACAAGGTCGTCGTCAAGCGGGGGACCATGGGCTCCTATTTCCTGAAGCTCGGGTCGCAGCCTGGCATCCGCGCCAAGCGCGTCGGCTAGCGCGCGGCTTTCGTCTCCGCCTTCAGGCTTGCTTCGGCGTCGACATAGGGTTCCTGCCGCTCGACGCTCCAATATTTGAGCTCGTGAAGCGGGATTCGCGTGCTGGTCACGGCGCAGACGACGTGGTCGCCGTCGCTCAACAACCGGAACGTTCCGGATAGATAATGAACCCGCGCGGCCTTGCCGCTGCCCTTCATCAACATGAGCTCAATCCTCTGCCGGGTCGAACAGCCCCGGCTGCGGTGGGATGTAGGGTTTGCGCTTCCTCGGCTCAACCTTCAACGCGGGGGCAGCGCCGCCGACCGTCGCATCGACGGTTCCATCTGTGAAATGGAGTGTCAAATCCTGCGCCTCACGCGCGTCGCGCGCATGGGTCAACGTATATCCGTCGCGGCTGGTGACGCGCGCGAAGCCTCGCGACAACGGCTTGTCGGGATGGGCCAGCTCCGCCAGCCGCCACAGGCCGGAGAGCTGCTCGGACAGTCGCATGATACGCTGGTCGAGGATCTCGCGCCTCAGCCGCCCCGCAACCAGGTTGAGGTCACCCCGCGCAACGCTTGCCCGCGCCGCAAGCGAACGCGGCAGCCTGTCCCCCGCGTCGTCGAGCCTCTGGGCCATTGGTGCGAAAATCGCCTGCGGCTCGGGCCAGCGGCAGACGGTCAGGTCGAAGCGCTCGCGGCTTCGCTCCACCCGCCGCGACAGGCAGGCCTGCGCTCGATGCTGGAGTTCCCCCAGCTGCGCCGCCAGCTCCGAGCGAACCGGAACGGCCATCTCCGCAGCGGCCGTCGGCGTCGGAGCGCGCCGGTCCGCCGCATGGTCGATCAGGGTCGTGTCGGTCTCGTGCCCGACCGCCGAGATCAGCGGGATCGGGCTTTCCGCCGCGGCCCGCACGACCTCTTCCTCGTTGAAGGCCCAGAGGTCCTCGATCGAGCCGCCGCCACGCGCGACGATCAGGAGGTCAGGTCTGGGCTGGAGCGAGGGGAACGCCCGGATCGCCGCGGCGATTTTCGCTGCTGCCCCTTCACCCTGGACCGGTACCGGCCACAGGATCACGTGGGTCGGACAGCGGTCCTCCAGCCGATGGAGGATATCTCGGATCACCGCACCGGTCGGCGATGTGACCACGCCGATCACCCGAGGCAGGAACGGCAGCTTCCGCTTGCGCTCCGGCGCGAAAAGGCCCTCCGCGGCCAGCGCCTTGCGCCGCTTCTCCAGCAAGGCAAGGAGCGCTCCCTCGCCCGCCAGCTCCATCCGGTCGACCACGATCTGGTACTTGGACCGACCCGGATAGGTCGTGAGTCTGCCCGTCGCGATGACCTCCGCGCCGTCCTCCGGCCGGAAGGCGACGCTTGAGGTGCTGGTCCTCCAGATCACGGCGTCGATACAGGCGTTCTCATCCTTCAAAGTGAAATAGCAGTGACCCGACGCATGACGCTTGAAGCCGCTGATCTCGCCGCGCACGCGGACCTGCCCAAACGCGTTCTCGATCGTCCGCTTGAGCACGCCCGACAGTTCGGTGACGCTGAGCGCCGGCGAATTGTCGCCGGGAGCGACGTTCGCTAACAGGCCGGCACGCGTGTCGTCAGGAAGATCCATGAATATTCTGCTTCTGGGCTCGGGCGGCCGTGAGGATGCGCTTGCCTGGCGCCTTAGGCAATCGCCGAGCTGTGACAAGTTGCTGGCGGCGCCAGGAAATCCGGGCATCGCCCGCTGGGCGGAATGCGTCGCCGTTGACCCCTGCGATCCGGCCGCTGTCGTTGAGCTGGCGCAGAACGAAGGGATCGACCTCGTCGTCGTCGGCCCGGAGGCGCCACTGGTCGCCGGCGTGGCCGACGCGCTGGGCGAAGCTGGCATCGCGGTCTTCGGTCCCAGTGCAGCAGCCGCGCAGCTCGAAGGCTCCAAAGGGTTCACGAAAGATCTCTGCCGGGCCAACGCCATCCCGACCGCAGACTATGTGCGGCTCGACCGGGCCGCGCAGGCACGCGCTGCCCTGGACGATTTTGGAATCCCCGTCGTGATCAAGGCCGACGGACTCGCTGGTGGAAAGGGCGTGACGGTAGCCATGACCCGCGCCGAAGCCGAGGCCGCCATAGATGCCGCAGGCGACGGACCGCTGGTAATCGAGGAATTCCTCTCCGGCGAAGAAGCAAGCCTGTTCGCGCTTGTCGACGGCGAGACCGCGGTTTTCCTCGCGTCGGCCCAGGACCACAAGCGCGTCGGCGAAGGCGATACCGGCCCCAACACGGGTGGCATGGGCGCTTACGCCCCTGCTCCAGTGCTGACGAACGAGCTTATTAGCAGGGCAATGGACGAGATCGTCCGGCCGACGGCTGAAGCAATGGCCCGGAACGGAACGCCGTTCAGCGGCGTGCTTTATGCGGGGCTGATGCTCACCGAAGAAGGACCCAAGCTGATCGAATATAACGTCCGCTTCGGAGACCCTGAGTGCGAGGCGATCATGCCGCTGATCGACGGCGACTTTGCCGAGCTGCTCAATGCCGTGGCGACGGGGAAGCTCAGCGAGATCGCCGCTCCGCGGCTTACCGGCAAGCATAGCATGACGGTCATCGTCGCCGCGCGAGGCTACCCAGGCACACCCGCAAGTGGTGGGCTCATCCGCGAATTGGAGGCCGCCGAACAGGTCGAGGGAGTCACCGTCTTCCACGCCGGCACCGCGCTCGCGGACAACAGGCTCGTCGCGAAAGGCGGCCGGGTACTGGCAGTGACCGCAGTCGCCGATACCTTTGCCAACGCCCGGGCGCGCGCCTACCGCGCCGTCGACCAGATCGACTTCGCCGACGGGTTCCACCGCCGCGATATCGGCTGGCGCGAGCTGGCCCGGGAGACTGCATGAACGCCCTGTGGAGCTACTTCTGGCCATGCTTTGCGATCGGCCTGCTGGTCGGCGGCCCGGTCGGAACGGTGGCTTTCCGGCGACCGGCCCGCCGCAATACAGCCCTCGCCGTCGGGATCCTTCTTTCGCTCGTTCTCGCAGCCCTGTGGCATGGCCCGCTCGGCGGCGCTGAAAGGCTGACCAACCGCGTCGAACATGACGCCCGCGCCGTCCTCGACCATTACGAGATGACTCAGATCGAGGTGCACCTGCACCGGGGACCGCTGAGCCGTCGGCTGGTCCTTTCCGGGCGCGCAGACGACTTCCAGACGACCGAGCTCGTCCGGCTGATGAGCGAGCTGCCGGGGGTCTCTAGCGCTGAGTGGACAAACGACACCGGCGTTCCGCTGATCGCGGAGGGCCTCGCGGTCGCGCTCATAGGCTTTCTTTTCGGGCTGGCGCTCGCCTATCTGAACGAGCTTCGCCGTCATCATAACGCGCAATGGAATTGGTGAGAGAATGGATCTGATTCGCGAATATTGGTGGGTGATCGTCCTTGTCTTGGCGGTGCTTCTGGCGTTCATCCTGCTGCGTCCGAAGCAGCGGGTTCAGCTGACCGACAGCGCTCCGGTCCGTCCGCACATGGCTCATGCGAAGAGTCCCCCCGAAGGTCGCGGGCTTCCTGGCGAGCATGCCGCTGCGACCAGCGACGTCGCCGGCGAGATCCTCCGTGCGCCGGTTCACAAGACCCTTGATGGTGCCAGTGATCCTGCTGACGATTTGTGCCGCCTGAAGGGCGTCGGCCCCAAGTTCGCCGATGCGCTCCATGCTCTCGGCTTCAACCGGTTCGAGCAACTCGCCCACCTGACGCCTACGGAGGTCGAGCGGCTGGACAGCCAGCTCGGCGCTTTCCGCGGTCGGATCGTTCGCGACCGGATTGTCGAGCAGGCCGATTATCTCGCCCGCGGCGACAGTGACGGGTTCGAGCAGAAGTTTGGGAAGCTGTAGTTTCTAGCGTCCGTCATGGGTGGAAAGCGGACGCTAGCAGTTGCCTGTCAGGTCGAGCTTGGCCGAGAGCAGCCGGTCCGGTCCGCTTCCGAATGGGGTCGTGCCGTCAGCACACCGTAACCGGAACCTTGTCCACCCATTCAGGCGTAAAGACCGTTTCGCGAATGGACCAGCCTGGAGCCGCAGCATCGCCCGCGCTGATCGACCCGAGAAGCATCTTGCGGTCCGACGGGTGAAGGCCTGGAAGTGCGGCAGCCGCGAGGAAAGCGCTTGGCAGCCACGGCCTGACAGACGCACCTAGCAGCCGCTCGTAGAGGAAACGGAACGCCGGGAAGCTCGAGAGCCTGGCTTGCGCCAGGTCGAATGATGCGAGGTTGATCAGCATGGGCATGAGCTCGGCGGCAGCATCCGCGTCGATGTCATCGGGAACCGACAGGCGGATTCGCTGAATCATGGTACGATAGAGGCGCGCCTGGGCAGTGATGCTGTCGGCTTCGCCGGCGTTGCGGCACCAGCGGTCTGCCGCAGCGATGCCTGAAGCCGAGACCTCGAGCGAGCGGCGGATGTAGCGTTGCTCCGCGGCGGTGAAGGTCGCGAACTCCTTCATCTCGGCGACCATCATGAATGCGTGCTTCTGGGCCATTTTCGACACCTGCACTTCGCTTGATTGCAGGTTTCTTTTCGCATGTCGGGAGCCATGCTCTCCAATGCCGCTCTCTCATGTTTCCGATAGCCGGAGGGCAGCAGTCCCGTCTAAGCGACGCGGCGCTTCAGCACGAAATGTTCGTAATCGTCCGACTGGGGCATGGGGAGAACAGTCGCCGAACCGATGTTCAGCAGCCGGTTCGCGTAGGCATCGAAGATCGCCTGCCGCTCGGCGTCGCTCTTTCGCCCCGGCGCAAAGGCTATGAAGGGCTCAACGACCTCAAAGCCGCAGAACGCCAGGATCCCGTGATTGATCGGCCGCAGGACGTCGAGCGCGGGTCCATAGATGCCGTCGTTCGAGTAGGCTTCTTTCGTCCCGCCGATGGTCACGGCCAGCATCGCTTTCTTGCCGCCCATCATTCCGCGGTCGAACCACCGGCCTCCACCATAGGTCCGGCCGATCGCGAACACGCGGTCGATCCAGCCCTTCATGATCGCGGGCATGCCAAGCCACCAGATCGGGAACTGCAGGACCAGGACGTCGCAGGACGACAGCCGGTCCATCTCCCGCTGCAAGTCGGGTGAAAATCCCGCGTTGGCCGAGGCGAACCGTTCCTCGGCCTGCTGGTCGAAGCGCGTTGGATCGAAGGGCTCCATGAAGTTGCGGCGATCACTGACAGGATCGAACTGCATTGCATAAAGGTCGGCCACGTCGACGACGTGGCCTTCCTCCTCAAGAGCGCGCATTCCGTAGTGAGCCAGGCTGGCGGTGAAACTGGCCGGCTCGGGATGCGCCAGCACGCACAGGAACTTCATGCGCTCACGGGATCCTGATCAGGCGATCGAACGAGAGCTTGCCGCCGCCGAAGGCGATCAACGGGAGCAGCAGCCCGGCCCAGCTGAGGTGCGTCGGCCAAGCGTCGGGATAGACGAAGATCTCGATGACCGACGTCATCACCAGCAAGCCGCAGGCGGAGAAGCGGGTGAACAGTCCCAACACCAGCAGGATCGGGAACAGATGCTCCGCCGTAGTCGCCGCATAGGCCGCCGGCACCGGGGCGACGAACGGCAGCTTGTAATCGGTCCGGAACAGCTCGAACGCGCTGTCGCTCAGCGTCAGCCAGGTTCCGTCCTCGATCTTCGTCCGTCCTGACATGAAGAAGATGGCGGCGATGCCTAGGCGCTGAACGAGCAGCAGAAGCGACGGGGGGAACAAGCGAGAACCGAGGCCGGCGAGAAGCTCGAACGGTGCCCGCCAGTTCAGGGACGCAGTCGGGACGGGCGTGGCAGTCGTGGTGGTCGAAGTCATGGCAAGCTCCTGTGGGATGAAGCGGCAAAGGCGCCGGCGTTGACGAGGGACGTGAACAGCGAGCCGATGTCGGTCTCGGGATAGAGGCTGCCCGCGGCGATGGCGGCGTCGCCGACGCTCTCACCCAGACGAATTCCGAAAAGGAAGCGGTGCCCGGCGCGGCTGAGGCGGCTCGGGAGCACCTCGAGATGAGGGCGCGTCAGCAGGACTCCTTCAGCCTCCCAGTCGAAATCGAGATCGCCTTCGTGGCCTTCGCGCTGGCCGAGCCAGATGCTCATTGCCGGCATCGAGAGCCAGTCGAAGCGCGTTGCCGGGTGCAGGGCGAGACAGATTCCCAGCCAATCGCCGCGGCCATCTAGAGCGCTCATCTCCAGCGGCTCAGCATCGGCGGCGAACAGACTCTCGACATAATGCCGCTCGATCCTGGCGACATCCGGGACGTAGGCGAGGTCCCAGATCCACGGCTGCTTTTCGAGCCAATCCGGAAAGCGGGCGCCGTACATCGCCAGCACCGCCTGCCGCGGCGGGCAATTGGCGGCGTAATCGGCTGCGACGGCCTCGAACATTTCATCGCCGAGCAGCCTCGCGACGACGGGATAGTTGGCGCGCAAAGCATCGACGCAACCGCTGAGGACGGTGTTGCGATAGACGCGCATCGACCCCTCGGCCGGCGCGCCGATCGTCGCAGCAAAATCTCGCTGGAATTCAAGCAGCAACGGCCAGGCTCCCGGCTAGGATGCCCTGCGCGCGCACGCGCTCGGCCATCAGCTCGGCAAAAGGTGGGACGTTGCCGTCGCGCTCGATCAGCGTCGGCCTGGCGCCGATCCGGACGATGAAATCCTCGTAGAGGTGCCAAACGCGATCGCTGACGGCTGCGTCGTGACTGTCGATGAGCAAAGTGCCTTCGCCGTCTAGCGTATGGCCGGCAAGGTGGATCTCTCCGACCAGCTTGGCCGGGATGGCGTCGAGCCAGGTCTCGGCATCATAGCCAAGGTTGTGTGCCCCGACCGCGACGTTGTTTATGTCGATCAGAAGCCTGCAGCCCGTGCGTCGAGCGAGCTCCGCGAGGAAGCTGGTCTCGCTCCACTCGTGGTCGCGAAGCGCGAGATAATGGGTCGGATTCTCGATCAGGATCTCGCGTCCCAGGGCGTCCTGCACGCGACTGATGTTGGCGGCCAGGCGCCTCAGCACCTCGTTGCTCCGGGGGACCGGCAGCAGATCGGGGAAGCAGCGCCCATCGAGGCGCGACCAGGCGAGATGCTCGGAAACGAGCGCGGGCTCGAACCGATCGACGAGCCGCTTCAGTGCCGCGACATGATCCGCGTCCGGCTCTGCCGCACCGGCGAGCGACATTCCGACGCCGTGCAGCGATAGGGGCCGTTCGCGGCGGATCGCCTCAAGCATGGCAAGCCGCGGTCCGCCCGCGACCATGTAATTCTCCGCGTGGACCTCGAACCAGAGGTCCGCCGCCGGCGCGGCGAGCGCGTCAGCTAAATGCTCGGCCTTGAAGCCGACACCGGCGGCGGGGATCATCATGGCTTAGCGGTTGACCGGGGTCAGCGAGCCGCTGCCCTTGGGCGTCTTGATGGACGCGCAGGTGCCCCTGGCGACATACTTCCATGCATCGCCCTGGTAGTCCTTGCGCGAGGTGCCCGCGCAGGTCGTGCCGGCACCGGCCTTGCAGTCGTTCTTGCCGGCGAGCGAAATGCCGAAGCACTTGTCCTTGCCAGGCTGCGGCGGAACCGGGCCGGCGTGCGCCGCAGCAGCGGTCAGCGACGCAAGGACGGCAGCGGCCGCGAGGGCGTTGAACTTGTTCATGTCAGTCTCCTGGATCTGCCCCAACAGAAGGGAGGTGGCGCCCCGCGGGGGCAGCGCGGGACGCCACGGAATGCCGGCGTTGCGGGAAGGGGAGCGCGCCGGCGGGGAAGTTACATGCCGGACGCGGGAGTTCCCGAGTGGAAGACGTCCGAAGAAAGGACGACTGCCGGCACCTTGCCGTGGTTCACCCAATAGTGGCTGAGCCCGTCGGCCTCGCGGCTGATGTCGCCAGCCTTGTGGTTGATCGGAACCGCGCATGCCGAGCTGTACTCGGTGATCGAGCCCGACAGCGTGTAGATCAGCGCGGGGCGATCCTTGTGGCTGTGCAGCGGAACGATCCCGCCCGGCTGGATCACCAGGCGGCGCGTGCGGAGGGTGCGTCCGTCGACGCCGATTTCACCGGCCAGATCCACCGAACCGATGATCGTGTCGGTGACGCCCTTCGGCATCGTCGGCGCGTTCGCGAGGTTCATCGAGCCGGGCTTCGGGCATAGGCCCGCGGCGGCGTTGGCGGGGGAAGCGAAGGCAAGAGCGGCCACGAGAGCGGCGGTGCCTGTGATCATGGTCTTCGTCATGTTTGAGTATCCTGTTGCTTGCGAAAAACTTGCCGCCGCGAGGCCATCCCATGCTGGGCCCGGGCATCATTTCTCCCGGCGCCGCCGAGCTATTGGGCTGGCCTCGTGGCGTGGCTTGAAAGTTACTGAAGCGGTTCGGAGCAGCCCAATCGCATGTCGGCATGAAGTCGATGCACAAACGGCATTTCAGCGCGCGCTCCGCATCCGGCACATTCCTCCCACAGCTTTCAACCGTGAGGGATGACCGATGGATATGCCCACCAGCTCAACAACGCTGTTGGCCGAGACGCCGCTCGAGGGCCGCGTCGCTATTGTGACCGGCTCAACCAGCGGCATTGGCCTTGGAATTGCACGCGCGTTCGCCGCGGCCGGCGCCGATGTCGTGATCAACGGGATCGCGGACCAGCGCGTAATCGATGAGCTCTGCAGCGAGTGCGCGGGCCTCGGCAAGCGCGCGGTCTATGACGGCGCGAACCTGATGGATGCCGATGCCTGCAAGTCGCTGGTCAATAACGCGATCGGTCGCTTCGGACGGCTCGACATCCTGGTCAACAACGCCGGGATCCAGCACGTCTCTCCGGTCGAAGACTTTCCGGTCGAGAAGTGGAACGCGATCATCGCGCTCAACCTTTCGGCCGCCTTCCACACGATCCGCACTGCGGTCCCGGTGATGAAGCAGGCCGGCTTCGGCCGCATCATCAACGTCGCGTCCGCACACGCGCTCGTCGCCTCTCCATTCAAGAGCGCCTACGTCTCCGCGAAGCACGGCGTGCTGGGCCTCACCAAGACGGTCGGGCTTGAGACCGCGCGCGACGGCATCACCTGCAACGCCATCTGCCCCGGCTATGTCTGGACCCCGCTGGTCGAGAAGCAGATCGACGACACCGCCAAGGCGCGCGGAATTACCCGCGACGAGGTCATCAATGACGTGCTGCTCGCTGCCCAGCCCAGCAAGCGCTTCGCCACCGTCAAGGAGCTTGGCGAGCTGGCGCTCTTCCTGTGCTCGCCGGCAGCCGCCTCAATCACCGGAACCTCCATCGCGATGGATGGGGGGTGGACGGCGCAATGACCCCGCAAATGCAAACCCAGGCCATGTCCCTTTGTCCGCACCTTGCGGCCGCCGCGCTTTGGATGACCAAGCCGCCCCGCAAGACGCGGCGCAAGGCTGGAATCCAACGGCGCGCGACGGACGACCTCACGGCGCTCTGATGACAGACCGTCCGCGCGTGGTGATTGTGGGTGCAGGCTTTGGCGGTCTTGAGGCCGCCAAGCGCCTATCCGGTCAACCGGTTGACGTGACCGTCGTCGACCAGCGCAATCATCACCTCTTCCAGCCGTTGCTCTACCAGGTCGCGACTGCGGCCTTGTCGCCAGCCGATATCGCTGCGCCAATCCGCTCGATACTCGCCCACGCACGCAACGTCCGAGTGTTGCTAGACAGAGTGTGCGCAGTCTCCTCATCCAGTCGAACGGTCCTGCTCGAGAGCGGGCGACCATTGGACTACGACTGGCTGATTCTCGCGACCGGCGCGCGGCATTCGTACTTCGGCCGCGACGATTGGGCGGTTCACGCGCCTGGCATCAAGACCATCGAGGACGCGACCGCCGTCCGCCGCCGCGTTCTGCTCGCACTCGAACAGGCTGAGAGCGAGGAGCATGGAGACGCGCGAGACGCGCTCCTGACCTTCGTCGTCATCGGCGGCGGTCCGACCGGCGTCGAAATGGCCGGCGCGATTGCCGAACTGGCCCGCCAGTCGGTGTCGCGGGACTTTCGCTCGATCACGCCGCACTGCTCTCGTGTGATCCTGTTAGAGGCTGGATCGCGCTTGCTGCCATCCTTCCCCCCCGAACTGTCAAAGCGCACCCGAGAAGCCCTCGAGCGCATCGGCGTCGAAATCCGTCTCGGAGCGGCTGTGACCGATATCGGTCGAAATCAGGTACGGATTGGTGCCGAGCGCATCGCGACCCACACGATTGTGTGGGCGGCGGGAGTCCAGGCGTCGCCTGCGGCAAAGTGGGTCGGCGCGCCAGCCGACCGTCTGGGCCGAGTGATCGTCGACGACGACCTGTTCGCTCTCGGCCAGACGCGGATCTTCGCGATTGGCGATACTGCCGCGTGCCCTGCCAGGCGGGGCGGGACGCTGCCCGGCGTCGCCCCCGTCGCCAAGCAGCAGGGTCGCTACGTCGCCGACCGCATCCTCGGACGGACCATGAAGCCGTTCCGCTACCGGGACTACGGCAACCTCGCGACCATCGGCCGCAAGAGCGCAGTCGCGGATTTCGGGCGCATTCGCCTGTCGGGATTTTCCGCCTGGCTGCTCTGGTGCGTCGCGCACGTCTGGTTCTTGGTCGGCTTCCGCAGCCGGCTTTCTGTCATCCTCCACTGGGGCTGGAACTACTTCACCTACGCGCGCAGCGCTCGGCTGATCACCGGCCCGATCCATACGCCGACCACCGACAGCTTCGCCGAAGCTGCTTGAAAAGGGACAAGAAGATGAACCGCGACTTGAGCCATGAAATGAAGGGGCTTGGGCAGACCGTGCTCGTGCTCCAGGGCGGCGGCGCCCTCGGCGCCTACCAGGTCGGCGTCTATGAGGCCCTGGCCGAAGCCGGAGTCGAGCCCGACTGGGTTGTCGGAACCTCGATTGGAGCCATCAACGCCGGACTTATCGCCGGCTCGCCGAAGGGTGAGCGGATCGATCGCCTCTGCGAATTCTGGAAGCGGGTGGAGCATCGCTCCTCTCCTCTCACTCAGTTCATGCCCCCGTGGATGGCCACAGCCGCGCGCAACGCCGCAGCCGTCAGCAGCGGCGTGCCTTCATTCTTCGAACCGCAGCCCGCCGCCTTTTTCAGCCCGCATCTGCCCCTGGGCCCTGACGCCGCCGGATATTATTCGACCCATCCGCTGATGAGCACGCTCGAGGAGCTGATCGACTTCGACCAGCTGAATTCCGGCGACGTGCGGCTGACTGTCGGTGCGTCAAAAGTCAGCAACAGCGAGATGGTCTATTTCGACAGCCGCGACATGGAGATCGACGTCCGCCACATCATGGCGTCAGGCGCGCTGCCACCGGCCTTCCCGGCGGTCCGCATCGATGGCGAATTGTACTGGGACGGAGGCATCCTATCGAACACGCCGGTCGAGGTCGTATTCGATGATAATCCCCGGCGGAGCAGCCTGGTGCTGGCAGTCCACATCTGGAACCCGCATGGGCCCGAGCCGCGCTCCATCTGGGAAGTCATGAACCGCCAGAAGGACCTTCAATATTCAAGCCGCTCGACCGCGCAGATCAAGCGCCAGCGGCAACTTCACCGCTTGCGCCACATCATCGCCGAGCTCGGCGCCCTGGTTCCTGAATCGACGAGGAGCAACGCCGTCGCCGAGATGAAGAGCTACGGCTGCACGACGACAATGCATGTCGTCCGCCTTCTCGCGCCGTCGCTCGACTATGAGGACCATTCCAAGGATATCGACTTCAGCCCCGAAGGTATTCGCCAGCGTCGCGAGGCAGGCTACCGCCACACGATGGAGACGATCGAACAGGCGCCATGGCGCGGGAAATTCGATCCGCTTGAAGGCTTCATCCTGCACGAGGCGTGCGGCGGCGAAATGGTCGAGACCTTTGCGGCGCGTTCGTGACGTCTCAAGCGCGTAACCGTAGAGTGAGCAAATGAATCAAGTTCGCGTGTCGCCCCTCGAGTCTGCTTTTCTTCAGGTCCGCGAGAGCAACGCGAGCCTGGGCGAACGCCTACAGGTCATTGCGGACGTGGCGCGCGACCAACGGCCCGAATATTCGCGGGCGATCGATTCCTTCGCCGGCCGGCTCGAGGCGGTCCGTGCGGGAGCCGGCGCGCCCGCCGTCGGGGATCCGATGCCCCTGTTCGTGCTTCCCGACCAGGACGGCCGGCTGGTGCTTCTCGAGGACCTGACCCGGCAAGGTCCGGTCGTGATCGCCTTCCACCGCGGCCACTGGTGCCCCTTTTGCCGAATGGCCATGACCGGGCTCACCGAGATTGAGGAGCAGGCAAAGCCGGCCCAGATCGTCGCGATTTCATGCGAGCTGCCGCGATACACTCGAAGGATCCGCGAGGAGGCTGGCGCAAGCTTTCCGTTCCTGAGCGACATGGACGCGCGCTACACGCTCTCGCTCAAGCTCGCGGCTTGGCTCGACGACACCCTGACCCGGATCATCTCCGAGGCGGGCTACGACATTCCGGTCTACCAGGGCGGGGGAGACTGGATCCTGCCTATCCCATCGGTTTTCGTGGTCGATACGCATGGGATCGTCACCGCCCGGCATATTGATCCCGACTACCGGCGCCGCATGGAGCTGGACGATCTCCTGAACGAGATTGCACGTGTCTGCTGAGCTCACTGCTGCCCGGCACCGCAATGTGGTAGGAGTGCGCTGATGGCACACCCACTCGCCGACGCGCTCGAACAGGCTTTCCAGGAAGTGCGCGACCGCGACATGTCGCTGGGCGAGCGGCTGAAGGTCATCGCCGAGCTGGTCCGCGAGCGCGGGCCCGGGTTCGCCAGTGCCGTCGACCAGTTCGTCGGTCGTCTCGAATCAGCGCGTGCCGGCGAGAGCGCCCCGCAGGTGGGCGATCCGATGCCGCTGTTCACCATGCCCGATCAGGACGGCAAGCTGGTCAGCCTTGCCAAGTTGCTCGAGGGGGGCCCCGTCGTCGTCGCAATCCATCGCGGGCATTGGTGCCCTTACTGCCGGCTCAATATGGTCGGGCTGGCCGAAGTCGAAGAAGCCGCAAAGCCCGCGCAGATTGTCGCCATGTCATCGGAACTGCAGCGATACACCCGCACGCTAAGCGAAGAGGCTGGCGGCTCCTTCCCGTTCGTGACCGACGTCGGCGGCGGCTATGCGCTGTCGCTCAATCTCGCGATCTGGGTAGACGAGGAGATGTCGCGCATGATCGAGGGCGCCGGCTGGGATGCGCCCCTTTACCAGGGCGGCACCGGCTGGATCCTCCCGATCCCGGCCGTGTTCGTAATCCGGCAGGACGGCATCATCGCCGCTCGCCACGTGGATCCGGACTATAGGCGGCGGATGGAGCTCGACGACCTTCTAAGCGGCGTCAAACTCGCGCTCGGTGAGACGGGCAGTCCAGTCGGTCGAGCGGAGCAAGTTGAGAAGCGCGCCCGCTTCGCGTGAGCGAGGGCGCCCGGCGACGCTGTAGATCGCAACCGTCCGTTTCAGATCGAGCGCCGAGCAGCGGAGATGACGCACGCGTGGCGACTGCATCGCGCTCGCCGGCATGATCGCGAGACCAAAATTCGCGACGACCAGCGCTTCCAGGTCACGCACCGAGTCCACTTCATGGGTGGGATCGAAAGGGATGCCGCGCGCCGACACATCGTCGGGTCGGAGTTCGGCCGGGTCGGTCCCGGCGTAAAACAGGAAGCGCGATTCCTGTACGAGCTCTACATCCAGATCGATGCAATCCTGCTGGGCCAGTGCATCATCCGCACCGACAACGAGGTCGAAGGACTCGGTGAACATCGGCCACGCATCCAGCCGATCCCAATATTCTCCCAGCGGACCGCCGATCGCGAGTTCGACGTCGCCGTTCCTCAGCATCTCGCAGATTTCTGAACCGCGGCCGCGGCGAAGCTTCAGCTGAAGCTGGCTGAAGGTACGATGCATCTCGCCGAGCGGGCCCATGAGCAGGTCGAGATCGAGCGTCTGTGAAACGGCGATGGACAGTGTCGAAACGTCGCCTTTCTTGACCTTAGCGGCCAGGGCTTTCGCCGTCAGCGCACTCTCGTAGCATTGCTTCAGCAGCGGCTGCATTCGATTGCCAAGGTCCGTCAGGTGGCTGTGTCTTCCTTCGCGCCGGATGAGTTCACCGCCGAGCTCGTCCTCGAGTTGCTTGATCGCGCGGGTAAGAGCCGGCTGGGTGACGTTGGATTCCTCGGCGGCGCGGGTGAAGTTCAGCGTCTTGGCCACCGCAAGAAAATAGCGGACCTGCTGCATCTCCATTTTGGCACCCCAGAGTTAGTCCGTCCTTTACGCCAGTCGCGGCTCCCGCGCCATGGTTGCCCGTTGTTGCACCAGGAGCGCGGCGGCGATCGTCAGAAGCATGCTGGCAAAGGCGACCCATGCATGCGGGTAAAGCAAAGGAAGGCCAAGGAGGAGGAGCCCGTCGTTGGCGCCCGGTACTAGCGAGCCACCGAGGCCGAGCATGACGCCGCCGGCGAGGCAGCGCGCGATTGCCGCGGCAGTCGGCCTTGCGGGCTTGATCCGACCTGCGGTCCAACCGCCAAGAAGGGCACCGCCGAACAGAGCGAGCAGCAGGAGTCCACGATCGGACAGCCTGCTTCCCATGTGCCGAGCCGCTTCGGCCAGATAGTCCGTGTAGTTCCAGGCGCCGACGACCAGGAACAGTATGACGAAGGTCACGCCGATCACGCCGGTCGCGACGTGCGGCGACCAGACATAAGCGGCGAAATCGCGCCTCCGGACCGCATGGACCGTATGCCAGAGCCTCCAGGCGGCGATCGCAAGCAGGGGCCCGGCGAACAGCAATGCATCCGCGAGGACGGGAGAGTGGGCGGCGACGATGTGAGGAAGCCGGGTCATGCCTAGTCGCAGCGCGGCGACGCAGCCCAGGAAGAAGCCCAGCGGAACCAGGAAATAGGCAGGTTCGCCGTTCCCGATCCGCGCGATGGCGCCGAATACGCATGCGCCGGCAACATAGGCGCCGAGGCCCATGATCATGCCGCCCACGATGGTCCAGCCGGTGAGGGCGAACGCATGTGGGGTCATCGGCAAGATCCCGAAAATCTGGGCTGTCACCATGCCGGCTGCAACGAGCGCCGACGCCTCGGCGAGGGCGAGAAGCCGGTTGATGGTTCGTTTGCTCACCGCCTCGTCGATCGCAGCGACGAGGCAGGTGCCGCCCCGCTGGATGGCGAATCCCATCAGCGCGGCACAGACGATAGCGACGGCGAGCCCCACCATGTCGGTTACTGCGCCGCTTCGCCGGCGACCGTGGCGGCGACTTCGCTGGCCATCTTGAGCTGCGCGTCCTTGCCGGTGATCCCGTAGCGCTGCCCGATAAAGGCGAAGTCGGTGTAGGCGATCTCGGTCGAGCCGTCCGCTGTCTCGCGGACGAGCATTCGCACCGGCCAGTCGAGGCCCGCATAGGGGTTGGCCTGGATGAACTGGACGCCGAGCGGCGGGTTGCCGAACAGCACCAGCGTCGACTTCTTGATCGTAAGGTTCGCCGATGCACCCAGCTGCTGCTGGTCGATCGCGATGAAATAGCGGATGCCCTTGGCCTCGACCGACTGCTTGATGCGGGCCACCGTCTCATCGACCGGATGATTGCTGGCAAGGCGCAACACGCCGCTCGCCTCGGTTGCAGCCGTTGGCGCGGATACCGCGTTGGCGGCACTCGCGGTCGCGGCGCTGGCCAGCAGGACGGTAATGCAGAACAAGCGGCGGAGCGGGTCGGGCTGAAAGCTGCGGATCATGGGCGGTCTCCTGATGTCACGCTCAGCAAGATGCCCTGCGCCGCTGTTCAGGAGAAATTGGAAGCTGTTATCGCTCCCATGCGCTGCGGGCATGGCACTAGAGTCCGTTATGGGTGGAAGGCGGACATTATCGACTGAAGCACCTAGGCTGAGGGCGCGGCCATTGGCACGCGCCCGGTGATAAGCGACAAGGCAGACCAAAGGGGATCTGCCATGAGATACAACCGTCCGAAGGCACGGCATCTATTCGCCGCTTTGGCTTTGACGTGCGCTACTGGTGTGGCCGCAGCCCCTTGTCCCGCTCCGCGGCTATCCACCCAGCAAGATGTCGAGCGGTATATTGTCCAGAGTGAAGAGGCTTGGGCAAAATCGGTCGCCACCAATGATGCGTCAGTCGTGAAGCGAATCCTTGCGGACGACTTCATGTGGGTGTTGGACGGCAAGGTGTTCGACAAGAAGGCTGCAGTCGAATTTGCTGCGGCCGGCCCCGGACCATTTCTAAGCAACGAACCGGATTATGTTCATGTCCGCATGTTCGGCGACACCGCAGTCGCGCAAGGTAGTGAGACTTGGACAAAGAAAGGCGGTCGACGAGGCAAGTTCATCTGGACAGATACGTGGCTCAAACGGGGCGCTTGCTGGCAGATCGTGAATGCCCAAGACACGGTTGTGCCGCTACCAGCTCAGTAGTTGCCAGCCGATCGTGGCTAATGTCTGCAACGGGTCGAAAGCGGACACTAGAACCCAAAGATTAGCCGACCGCCTCCGCCTGCGCTTCCGCCTGCCGCTTGCGAGAGCGCGAAGCGATCAACTTGTCGATCTTGCGGCCGTCCATATCGACGATTTCGAACGACCAGCCGTCGTGCCGGAATTTCTCGCCGACTTCCGGAAGATGCTTGAGCACTGACAGCGCAAAGCCGGCGATCGTCGAATAGTCGCGTTCCTGCGGCAGGTTCACGCCGAGGCGGTCGCTGAGCAGGTCGGCGCTGGCGGCGCCGGAGATCAGCCAGCTGCCGTCGTCCCGCTCCACGAGCGCGGGCTCATCGCCCTGGTCGACGTCGCTGGCGAATGTTCCCGCGAGGGCCGCGAGGATGCTGCCCGGGGTCACGATCCCGTCGAGGTGGCCGTATTCGTCATGGACCAGCGCGAGCGGCACGTCTGCGTTCCTGAGGACGGCCAGTGCATCCATTGCGTCCATCAGATCCGGGATGACTGGCGCGGTGCGGCAGAGATGCTTGAGGTCGATTGGGCGGCCTTCAAGCTGCGCAGCCATCACGTCTCGGGTCTTGATCACGCCGACGATGTTCTCGACTGCGCCGTCGGCGACCGGGATGCGGCTGTGCGGCGTCGCAAGCAAGGCAGCACGGATCTCGTCCGGCGTCGCGCCTATGTCGATCCAGTCGACGTCCGTGCGCGGAGTCATCACTTCACGGACGGGACGGTCCGCAAGCCGCACAATGCCGGAGATCATCGCGCGCTCGTCCTCCTCGAGCACGCCGGCGGTCTGCGCTTCGGCGACGACCAGGTGCAATTCCTCGGCGGTCACATGGTTCTTCGATTCCCGGTTCATGCCGAGCAGGCGGAGGATCAGCGCGCTCGACCGCTCGAGCACCCAGACGAAGGGCGCCACGATCTTGGACAAAATCCGCATCGGCCGGGAAAAGACCACTGCAAGGGGCTCGGGCGAACGCAGCGCTATCTGCTTCGGGACGATCTCGCCGATCACCAGCGAGAAATAGGTCGTCAGCACGATGACGATGCCGAAGCCGATGGTGTGAGCGGTGTTGGGCTCCAGTCCGAGCGCCTGCAGGCGCTCCGCAGTCGGCTGACCGAGCTTCTCACCGGAGAAGGCGCCGGCGAAGATCGCGATCAGGGTGATGCCGCTCTGGACGGTCGAAAGGAATTTGCCCGGATCCGACGCGAGCTCGATCGCGCAACGGGCGCCTGCGCTTCCCGTCTTGGCCATCGCCTTGAGCCGCGCCTCGCGAGACGACACGATCGCGAGCTCGCCCATCGCCAGCGCGCCGTTCACGACGATCAGCGCGAAGATGAGAAGGACGTCGAGCCAGGGTATGGGAGATATATGGTCGCTCATTGCGGCGCGGTGAGTGTAGCCCGCAGCAGCCGCAGTTCACAAGCAGTCGTCTCAATACAGCGGCGGAACCATCGCCTATAGGCGCGGTTTGATCGGCGAACGCCGTGGGGAGCTTGAAAAAGATGATCATGAGCCGGAGCTTGAGGACGCTGACGCTGGGTTGCGCGATTGCCGCGGTGTCAGGATGCCAGACTGCGCCGCCCCCGGCCATGATCGTGCCCGCGTCCTTCACTCCGCTCGGGACCACCGCGCCCTATCTCC
>Ga0207706_10001454_pt1 | contig 23707 bp, 23 predicted proteins | sample KBSC53metaG_FD_184318 | JGI IMG/M metagenome (GOLD analysis project Ga0207706, IMG submission 184318) | Corn rhizosphere microbial communities from Kellogg Biological Station, Michigan, USA - KBS C5-3 metaG (SPAdes) (version 2) | ecosystem: Host-associated > Plants > Roots > Rhizosphere > Soil ... | reverse complement strand
CTGTCCAGCGGAGCAAAGCTCCGCTATTTTTCTACGGACAATCTTGGTATCAACAAACAGTCGTCGAGCTTCGCTCGACCGGACAGCCGGGGGCGGCTGTCCCCACGTGGTCTTATTTCAGAAACTTTCCCTGTTCCAACTCCTGGAAGGCCTGGCGCAGCTGCTCCTGTGTGTTCATCACGATGGGGCCGTACCATGCCACCGGCTCCTGCAGCGGTTTTCCCGAGACCAGCAGAAAGCGGATGCCGTCATCGCCGGCCTGCACCGTGACTTCGTCACCACGGTCGAAGAGCACCAGCGAGCGATTGTCGGCCTCGACCGGAGGCGTGGTGTCCGACCACTTCACCGCTTCGGTCGGTACCGTCAGCGGGCCCGAGGCATTGCAGAATTTTCCGCCGCCCGCGAACACATACGCAAAGGCGTGGCGAGTGACTTCAACCGGCAGCGTCTTCCTTCGGCCCGGAGAGACGGACACATCGATGTAGGTTGGATCGGTGGCGATTCCTTCAACCGGGCCGGTCTTCCCCCAGAACGTGCCGCACACCACGCGCACGTGGGTACCGTCGTCGTCCTTTATCTCCGGAATTTCAGGCGCCTTGATTTCCTGATAGCGCGGCGCCGTCATCTTCTGCGACGCGGGAAGGTTGGCCCACAACTGGAAGCCATGCATGCGTCCGGCCGGATCGCCCTTGGGCATCTCCTGATGGATGATCCCGCTCCCGGCCGTCATCCACTGCACATCGCCCGAAGCGATGGCACCACGGTTGCCCATGCTGTCGCCGTGCTCGACCGTTCCGGCAAGGACGTAAGTAATAGTCTCGATCCCACGATGCGGATGCCAGGGAAATCCTGCCAGGTAATCTTCTGGAACGTCGTTGCGGAAGTCATCCAGTAGAAGGAATGGGTCGAAGTCGGAGGTATTGCCGAAGCCAAACGCACGTCGCAGGTGCACGCCGGCGCCTTCGAGAGTTGGTTTCGCCTTCACCAGGCGCTTAACCGGTCGAATTGACATTACGGTCTCCGGGTTCTGAATCTCGCCCAGATGTCTGGTCAATTTTGACCAGTCCTCAGGCGTGATGATGTTCGATACTTCTGGTAGCTAAATTCTACCAGCGAGCTGATCGCCGGATTGCGTGCTCATTGTCGGATTACAGAATTTCGAATTGACGAATTTAAATTCGAAAATTCGAAAATCCTGCATTCTGTCAATTCTCCACCACCCCGTTTCTCAGCAGAACTCACCACCAGGGGCCAATGTCACTGCCAAAGACAATGTTTACCAGAGGGATGGTGGAAGTTATCGCGCCTCGTCCCGCCGCCCGGGACGAAGTTGCGGCACCTCCGCGCTGGCACGCCAAGCCCTCACTGCCCAGTCGAATTGCCGTGATCGGCAACTACTTGCCCAGGCATTGCGGGATTGCCACGTTCACGACCGACCTGTGCGAGGCCATTGCCGCGGAGTATGGCACCGCACGGCTGCTGGCGCTGCCCGTGAGTGACACGGAAGAAGGATATGACTATCCCGCCCGGGTGCGATGGTCGTTGGCGCAGGATGACGTGGCCTCGTATCAGGAAGCTGCCGAGTTCCTGAACTTCCACAACATCGACATGGTGTGCCTGCAGCACGAATATGGAATCTTCGGCGGCCCGGCCGGAAGCCATATCCTGCATCTGCTGCGCGGCTTGAAAATGCCGGTCGTGACCACGCTGCACACCGTGCTGCGCGAACCCGATGCCGACCAGCTCGTGGTCATGGAAGAGATTGCCGAGCTTTCCGACCGGCTCATTGTCATGAGCCAGCTCTCGTCCCAGTTCCTGCAGGAAATTTTCAAGGTGCCCGCCAGCAAGATTGACATGGTCCCGCACGGCGTCCCCGACCTGCCTTTTCTCGATCCCAATTTCTACAAGGACCGTTTCGGCGTGGAGGGCAAGGCGGTGCTGCTTACCTTCGGCCTGCTCTCGCCCAACAAGGGCATTGAAAGCGTGATTAAGGCCATGCCGGAGATCCTGTCGAAACACGAAAACGCGGTGTACCTGGTGGCGGGCGCAACCCATCCTCACATCCTGCGGCGCGAGGGAGACAAGTATCGAGCCAGCCTGCAGGCTCTGGCCAGGGAAGTGGGAGTGGAATCGCAAGTGATTTTCCACGACCGTTTTGCCACCCCTGAAGAAATGGCGGAGTTCATCGGCGCCGCCGACATCTATGTCACTCCTTATCGCCATGAAGCGCAGGTCGTCTCCGGGACCCTCGCCTATGCCCTGGGAGCGGGCAAAGCCATCATCTCCACTCCTTACTGGCACGCCATTGAGCTGTTGGACGAGGGTCGAGGGGCGCTGGTTCCCTTCCAGGATCCCGGCGCCATCGCGCAAAAAACCATCGAACTTCTGAGCACACCGGCGCTGCGTCACGCCATGCGCAAGCGCGCTTACCTGTTCGCCCGCGATATGATCTGGAAAAAATCCGCGCAGGGCTACATGGCGAGTTTCTCCCGGGTCCGCAGCGACCGCATGGCGACTCCCCGAGTCCAGTTTTCGGCACGCTCCACCGGGAAATCGCTGAACCAGTTGCCCGAATTAAAACTCAGCCACGTGAATGCCCTTACCGATGACACCGGGATGCTACAACATGCCATTTTCACCATCCCCAACCGCGCCGAGGGATATACCACCGATGACAATGCGCGCGCCCTCATTTTTACCGTGCTGTTGAATCAGCTGGGCGTCGAGTCCACCAGCCTGTCTGCTGCCGCCAACCCGGATTGGGCATTCCGCTACATGGCATTCCTCGAGCATGCCTTCAATCCCAGGCTGAAAAGGTTCCGGAACTTTCTGGGCTACGACCACCAGTGGTTGGAAGAACAGGGCTCGGAAGATTCTCACGGCCGCGCCTTGTGGGCGCTCGGAACCCTGCTGGGCCGGTCCGGGAATCCCGGCCTGCGGGGCGCCGCCGGCCGCCTGTTTGAGTTCTCCGTGCCGGCAGTTGTCGAGTTTCACAGCCCCCGGGCCTGCGCCTATGCCCTGCTTGGGATTCAGGAGTACCTGCATTCGTACGCGGGAGACCGCGACGCCCAGCGTGTACGGTCCGCACTGGGGCAAAGACTGCTCGACATGTATGAGTCGGTCCACCGTCCAGAGTGGAAGTGGTTTGAGGATGTAGTTGCCTATGGCAATTCCAGGCTGCCTCAGGCCCTGCTGCTGGCGGGATCGGCCTGCGGGAATGAACCCATGATTTCCGCCGGTCTCGATTCTCTTGAATGGCTCATGGAAACCCAGCGTTGCCCCGCCAATGGACACTTTGTGCCCATCGGCTCGGAGGGATTTTACCGCCAGGGTGGAGAACAGGCGCGATTCGATCAACAGCCGGTTGAAGCCGCCGGAGCTGTGTCCGCCTGTTTACAGGCTTACCGGGTCACCGGCGACGATCGCTGGCGCGTGGATGCGTGGTCCGCCTTCAACTGGTTCCTGGGCGACAACGATCTCCAGCTTCCGCTTTACGATTCTGCCACTGGCGGCTGCCGGGACGGTTTGCATCCCGACCGCGCCAATCAAAATCAGGGAGCGGAATCCACCCTGTCTTTCCTGATGGCATTACTCGAAATGAGTTCCCTTCAAATCCCTGAGAAATTGGAAGGCCGGTGATGACTGCTCCCGAAACCACGCTGATCAACGTCGAAAGCCCTCACTATCCGCCCCTGCTCCTGCGCCACCCGGGCAACCCCATCCTCACGCGCAAGCACTGGCCGTACTCCATCAACAGCGTGTTCAATGCGGGCGCAACCTTGCTGCAGGATGGCACGACTCTGCTGCTGTGCCGCATCGAAGACCGGCGCGGCTTGTCGCATCTGTGCGCTGCCCGCTCCCTCAATGGCGTGGACGGCTGGCAGATCGACCGCGAACCGACGTTGATGCCCAATCCCAAGGATTATCCGGAGGAGATCTGGGGTATCGAAGACCCGCGCATCACCTTCGTGCCCGAGCTGCAACAGTACGCCGTGACCTATACCTCGTACTCGCGTGGCGGCCCGGGTGTGTCATTGGCCCTGACCAATGACTTCCGCACTTTCGAGCGCTACGGCGTCATCATGACGCCCGATGATAAAGATTCCGCGCTTCTGCCCCGGCGCATCAACGGTTATTGGGCGCTCATTCATCGCCCCATGACGCCCCTCGGGGCCCACATGTGGATTTCCTACTCGCCCGACCTGCGTCACTGGGGCCGGCACCGGCCCATCCTGGAAGCCCGCCGCGGCGCCTGGTGGGATGCCAACAAGATCGGGCTCTCCCCGCCGCCCATCGAGACCTCAAGAGGCTGGCTCGTCCTCTACCACGGAGTGCGGCACACCCCTTCGGGATGTTTATACCGGCTGGGCCTGGCGCTTTTCGATCTGGAGAATCCGGAAAAATGCCTGCTGCGCGGCGACTCCTGGATCTTTGGGCCGGAAGCGGACTACGAACGTAATGGCGACGTCAACGATGTCGTGTTCCCCTGCGGATACACGATGGAACCCGATGGCGACAACGTCAATATTTACTACGGGGCCGCCGACTGTTCGATCGCACTCGCCCGGGCCAGCGTGCGGGCGTTGCTCGAGTGGCTCGATGCCAACGGGAGTTGTGAACGGCGGCGATCGCAGGATGTATGAACCCAGTGCTTTGGCTCTTCGAGTTTGTCTTCCGCTGCCGTCACCGCGAGATGAGCCGCGTGTTCACTATCAAGGGCAGAACGTATCAGGTCTGTTTCAAATGTGGACGGGAGTTTGAGTGTTCGGAACCCCCGGTCCTCTGATCTTGCCCGGCATAAGGCGCTTCGCCGGTATGCTCTTCAGATGTGTGCTGTGTTTCTCAGACGCCAGGCTGCGCATTTGTCATGTATTTAGTTTCTTACGCCCTGGTTCTTACGCCCTGGTTTTATGTCCTTAATTACGCCAAAAGAGGAAGACCCTATGACCGATCCCGTAAGCATTACCCTGCCCGGAGTTGTGAAAGAAGCCATCCCCTCATCCGATCCAACCGTGCCGGAAAAAGCGCAGATCGCTATTCAAAGTGTTGATGAACCGCAGGAGATCGGCATCGACAACATTCTGACCATGAAAAACGGCGACCAAGTGATCCTCAAAAAGGGTGCGGCGGTAACCGTCACCATCAAGGCGTAGGCAGAAGGCGACTGACGATTTCTACTCCGGCGTGAAGCGGCCAATGCCCCAGTTCCCGATGTGAGCTGTCTTGCTCAGACAGGATAGCGCCAGCCTGTCATTCTTTAACCTGCTGAATGTGTAAATAGCGACGAATCCTTAATTCGGAGCTCTCATTCCTTAGTCGCGGCGGGTCAGGTCCCGGCCAGTTCAAGTCGAAGCGACCACATGCAGCGATTTTGACATTCTTCGTCCGTGTTGGGCCGCGGAACTTCACGGCAACACGATGCGACCCTAAGGACTCGAACAACAATTAGGGTAAACACCCTCGGCGGAGAGGGCGTCTGCCCGCGCAAACAGGAAAGGTCAAAAACCATGCCTTTAATTCAGATCCTGGAAGTTCTGATCGTGGTAGGTGTTCTGCTATGGCTGGTGAACCGCTTCATTCCGATGCAGTCGTCCATCAAGTCGATCCTGAACGGCGTCGTGGTAATCGCCGTGGTTCTCTGGCTGTTGAATGTTTTTGGACTGTTTCATTCCCTTTCCCGAATCCACGTCGGGAATGGATGAGCGGATTATGAGCAAGTCATAATCCCGACCCGCGGATTCAAGGCGGAAACTAGAGCAGGACGGCAGATATCTGCCATAAGGAGAGACCTTTGAATACCAAGCTTCTGTTAGCAGCCGGACTCACCCTCAGTTTGAGTGCATTCGCACAGAGCAATTCTCAAGCCGTCGAGCCCATGGAACACACCCCGACCTTCCGGGTGACCGTGGTCAGCCGCAGTATTCAGGCGGTCAATTACCAACATCGCGGCGGAGCCACCAAGATGGATTTCGCCGGTACTGACTTGATGCCCCAGGCCCGCGGCGAAGCCAAAGTAGAGAGCAAGAAGGGCTACATCGAAATCGAAGTCGAGTTCGCCAACCTGGAAAATCCTACGACTTTCGGCAACGAGTATCTCACCTACATCCTGTGGGCCATCTCGCCCGAGGGCCGGGCAGTGAACCTGGGCGAAATCCTGGTGGGCGATAACCATCGCAGCAAGGTCGATGTCACAACCGATCTGCAGGCCTTCGCCCTGGTCGTGACCGCGGAACCGTATTATGCGGTGCGCCAGCCCAGCAACGTGGTGGTGCTCGAAAACGTGGTCCGCGAGGACACCAAAGGAACCACCGAGGCCATGCACACCAAGTATGACCTGCTGGAACGCGGTGGCTACATCCCCACCGGCTACAAATTCGATCCGGTGGTGCTGAACACAAAGCTGCCCCTGGAATTCTTCGAGGCCCGCAACGCCCTGCGCATCGCGCAATCCGAAGGCGCCGAAACCTACGCTCACGACAGTTATCAGCATGCCTCCCGCTTGATGGACCAAGTGGATGCCGATGCCGTCAGCAAGCACAGCGATCGCAAGGCCATGATCGGGGTTGCCCGCGAAGTGGTGCAGACGGCCGAAGACGCCCGCGCCATCACGGTCAAGAAGATCGAGCAGGAGCGACTGGAGAACGAACGCCAGGCTGCCGCAAACGCTCAAGCCAACACCCAGGCTGAAGCCGACGACGCGACCCGCCAGAAAGAGCAGGCACAGTCGGAGCAGGCCCGCGCCGAACAAGCCAGGGCTCAAGCTGAGTCGGATGCGTCGCGAGCGCAAGCAGCCACGGCCCGGGCCCAGGCCGATGCGGCCAGAGCCCAGGCGGACGCCAATCAGGCCAAATCCGATATGGAAGCTAACCAGGCTTCGTCAGCCGATGCTCTCTCCGCGGCCCAGGCGGACGCGGACCAGTCACGGCTGGCCGCGCAACAGGCCCAGTCGAGCGTGCAACAGGCGGAAGCCGACAAGGCGGCCATGCGCTTGCGCTTGTCCGAGCAACTCAACACCATTCTGCAGACGCGCGACAGCGCGCGCGGGCTCATCGTCAGCATGTCCGATGTTTTATTTGACACCGGTAAATATTCGTTGAAGCCGGGCGCGCGGGAGAAGCTGGCAAAAGTTGCCGGCATTCTGCTGGCCTACCCTGGACTCAACATCGAAGTGGGCGGCTATACCGACAATGTGGGCGGCGATCAGATGAACCAGACCCTCTCTGAAAACCGCGCTGCCTCAGTGCGGGATTACCTGGTGCAACAAGGCGTGTCGTCGAGTGCGGTCACAGCCAAAGGCTTTGGCAACAGCCTGGCCGTAGCTTCAAACGACAACTCCGCCGGCCGGCAGCAGAACCGGAGAGTTGAGCTTCTCGTGTCCGGGGAAGCCATCGGCAACCCGGTCAATCCCCAAACCGGAAGCTTGCGGTAGGGCGAGCGCGACTCAGCAGCAACGGAGGCTGCACACATGAAAATGATCGCAATCACCAGCACGGCCATCCTGTCCTTGATTCTCGGAGTCGCTGTACCTGCCTATGCCCAGCACGAAGAGCACGGCGACAAGCAAGACCACGGCAAACAGCAACAGGGCGGGCATCAGCAAGGCAAATCCGAACAGCAGCATGCCCAACCGCAGGGTCAGCAGAGGCAACAACAGACCCAGCGTGACCAGCAGCAGCCTCAGCATAACCAGCAACAACATGCCCAGCAGCAGCGGCAGGAGCAGAACGACCACCAGCAACACGCCCAGCAGCAGCAGCAGCGGCAGGACCGGAACGACCACTACACCCGTTCCGCGCAAGGGCGAGGCAACGATAGACGCCAGTACTCGCCACAGCAGCAGCGGGTCCAGCGGAGCGCATGGCAGCAGCATCGCTCACAGAACTGGCAGTCCGACCACCGCAACTGGCAGCAACGCGGCGGCTACCGCGGCTACCGTGTCCCCGAGTACCGGTACCGCGGGTACTTTGGCCCCAGCCATGGATTCCGCATCGGCGGCCTCCCCTTTCTGGTGGTAGGCGGATATCCGCGCTTCCAGTATCAGGGCTATTGGATCAGTGCGGTCGATCCCTGGCCGTCCGGCTGGGGCGATGACTGGTACGACAACGACGATGTGTACGTCAGCTACGAGGACAACGGCTACTACATGTACAACCGCAGTTATCCCGGCCAGGGAATTGCGATCAACATCACGTTTTAGCGCGGGTTTCGGCGGTGCAGCTTCGGGAGAGACTGCACCGCATAAACCCATTGACTTAAGGAGCGACCATGCTAGGAACTGTCCTGATCGTCGTACTCATTCTCGCGCTCTTAGGAGCGCTTCCCCGCTGGTCGCACAGCCGGGACTGGGGCTATGCCCCAACCGGCGGCGTGGGCGTGATCATTCTCATCGTTGTCGTTCTCGTGCTTCTGGGCCGTATTTAAACTATGCGCCGCAAACCATCAAAATGTGGGCGCGAGCGTCCCCGCTCGTGCCCGTCCGCGACGCAGTATCTCGGGAGAGAAAATCCCCGACAGCGGGAGGCACGGGCGGGCACGCCCGCGCCCACACCTGCCTGGACCTGCCTGGCGCTCCTTCTCATCCTGCTCATGTGCTGCGGCGGCTCGTCCGCGTATTCCGTCCTGACTCACGAACAAATTGTTGACCTGCTCTGGACTGACGCCCTTCGTCCCCTCCTTCTGCAGCGCTATCCCGGACTCACGGAGGAGCAAATCACCGAGGCGCATGCCTACGCCTATGGCGGCGCCGTCATCCAGGACCTGGGCTACTATCCCTTCGGCAGCGTACAGTTCAGCAATCTGGTGCATTACGTTCGCAGCGGCGACTTCGTGCTGGAACTGCTGCGCCAGAGTCAGGATGTTAACGAGTACGCCTTCGCCCTGGGCGCGCTGTCGCATTATGCCTCGGACATCGCCGGCCATCCCGCGGTCAACCAGGCGGTGGCCATCGAGTATCCGAAGTTGCGCGCGCGCTTCGGCAAGTCGGTTCGCTATGCCCAGGACAAGACGGCGCATCTGAAAACCGAGTTCGGGTTTGATATGGCGCAGGTGGCGAAGAATCGTTACGCCTCGGAGCGATACCACGATTTCATCGGCTTCAAGGTATCCAAGCCGCTGCTGGAGCGGGCCTTCCCAATGGTGTATGGATTGGAATTGAAAGACGTGCTGGCACACGAAGACCTGGCCATCGGCTCCTACCGTTTCTCGGTCAGCCGGCTGATTCCCCAAATGACCCAGGTGGCGCTGCAAATCCATAAGAAGGACCTGAAGCGCGAGATACCCAATTTCGAGAAACGAAAATTCCTGTATCGGCTTTCGCGTTCCGACTATGAAAAAGAGTGGGGGAAAGATTACGTGAAGCCCGGGATGGGAACGCGGATCCTGTCAACCCTCTTGCGCTACATGCCGAAAATTGGTCCGTTCAAAAAGCTGGGTTTTAATAACCCGACTCCGCAAACCGCCGATCTCTATATCAAGAGCATCAATGCCACCGTGGATCAGTACCGTGCTTTCCTCGAAGCGGTGCGGACCGACACGCTGGTGCTTCCCAACTATGATTTTGATACCGGTAACCCGACCCGGGCGTCGGAATATTCGCTCACCGACGACGGCTATGCCAAATTACTGGCCCAGCTTTCCAACCGGAAGTTCGACCTGGCGTCTCCGGATCTGCGGGCGAACATCATGCAGTTTTATTCCGACCTCTCACTGCCCATTGAAACCAAGAAGGACGCGGCTCACTGGCAGGGCGTGCTGACCGGTCTTGACCAGTTGAAGACGGCAGCTCCGGTTCAGACTCTTGCCGGCCGTCCGGCGCCGGCAATTGAATGAAATGCTGCACCGCCAACCACACCCTCATCAGACACTCATCTCATCCCACCGCACCCAACGACCGTGCGCCGCTCAGGCGCTCGATTTGGATCTCGCTCATCGGGATGGCGCTGGTGTTTGCGCTGGCTCTGACCGGCCAGGCACAATCCGTCACTTCGACGTTTGCCCCAGCCATGCCGACCGTAATCGTCATCGGATTTGTGGGCGGGTTTATCAGTCACGACAATCCCAATCATAGCGAGGTGCAGCTGGCGGCGCGCCTGCGCCAGACCTATCCCGCGGGGGTCGCGGTGGAGACCTTTGAGAGCTATCACAAGGGAAGAGCCCGCAAGCGAGTCCTCAGCCTGCTGGATACGAACCACGACGGGACTCTCACCCTCGAGGAGAAGCAGAATGCCCGCATCATCATTTACGGACACAGTTGGGGCGGCTCAGCCGCCCTGGCCGTGGCACGGCGCCTCGAAAAAGACGGCATCCCCGTGCTCCTGACGGTTCAAGTGGATAGCATTTCGATGTTTCGCAAAAATGATGCGGTCATCCCCGCCAATGTTTCCCGGGCGGCGAATTTCTACCAGCCCCACGGACTGCTGCACGGCCAGTCCAAGATTCGCGCCGCCGATCCCGCCCGCACTCGTATCCTGGGAAATTTCCGGTTCGAATACAAGGCTGATTCTTATAGCTGTGAAAAGTATCCCTGGTATGACCGCGCCTTCGTGAAAGCTCATACCCAGATTGAGTGTGACTCGAGGGTATGGCAACAAGCGGAGTCTCTGATACGGTCCGACCTGCCTTCGTTGTGATGTGCGGCGGGCACCCTCGCCCGCCGCTCTGGGCATGAACCAGGGGCACCCCCGGACGACTTCGCCCCGCGCATGTTCTGCTCTGATTCTGATAGACCCACAATTTTCGATGCAGACTCCGGCTATTTCCGTACGGGGAAGAGGGAGTACCGGCGTTCGTTCCTCTAGTCAAGCGGCATGGCGCCGGCGTCAACATAGGCGAGGACGACAGTCATATTTTCTTTCGACCTTGAGGAGATCGCTGTTTTTTTGCTTTAGCGCTTCGGGCTTTGGTCCTGGTATCCGAACTCGCGGTGAGCTGCCGGGTCCTGGACACCAGTTGCTTCGACTCCTGGACGGTTTCTGCCTCCTTGGCATTCACGCGCCGGGTAATTTCTCGCCTCTCGCCCGTGTTTGGCATGATTGATCCTCTCGGGAAACAGGATGGTGGACAGAGTAAAAGCGCTGACCGAGACCGGCACCCGGTCTCCGCCAGCGCTGGAAACTCCTCCTCAACTAGTTCCTTTCGTCGTTCGCTTCTGCAATGGCTGCCTGGTGTCCGGCTTCTGCCACCGCCCGCATGAACGCATCCGCGCTTCTCGGGGTTGAGGCTTTGCCCGAAAGGATGTTGCGGAATGTCATGTGCTTTCCGTAAATGGCGCGGGTGGAGTCGTTATCCTGCTCGATCACTGCGCCTTCGAGCGTCAGACCGGCAAATACACCCTTGGAACGGGAGTAGGTGAGCATCTGAGTGTTCATTTTCCAGTCAGTTCCTGCAGAAGCATGACGGCCGACCGGGCCGGCGGCTACTGATCCTTCACCCGTGAGCGCGAACTTGCTCGAGAGCAGATGCTGGAAGCCCTGATCGTTCATGACCAGGATGACCAGGTCCACGCCTTCGACGCCGATCTGCAATCCCCAGCTTCCTCCGCCGATGGATACGAACGCCGGCGCGCTCCAGCCATTCGATGTGCGGCAGGTGGCCACTCCCCGTCCATGCTTGCCGCCAAAGATGAACCCGCCTTTGATCAAGTTGGGAACAACCAGAATGCACTTCGCATTGCTCAATACTTCTTCAGGAATTCCTTTGTCCGGAGCTCCCATGATGGCGTGCAGAACATCGACGGAGTTATTCAGGCGTTCCACCGTGTCTGAACGGGCGGTGCCCGCCCAGGCCAAAGTTCCAAACAGGCCCATCAAACCCATCAACAACACTGACATTGTTTTTTTCATAATTTGTTCCTCGAGGACCGCGAAACTAAGAGGAAAGAACTTCAGATGGGCTGACTTAGTTCAGGGACCTGAAAGAGAAAGCAGGAATGCTCTTCTCTAGTTCATGATGGCCCTCCGACCACCGAATAGCTGATCTGAATTGCTCACTCTCAGGTTGCGGTGCGGCCCTCGATTCCCACAAGGAGCGAGCAATCTTGCTCAGAACTGCGGCCCCCAACCTGTCATCCTTACTGTTGCGGGGGTATGGAAAGGTGACAACCCAAGCGGTTTGGGCATTCAGGGTTATCGTTGCGCTTACCTCGTACTAGCATTCCGTTCTGCCCAGACGGGCAATGATTAGAGAATTCAGAAGTTTGGCCATGATATCCCTTCCGCATCCCTTTCTTAGCCGTATTCGAAGCCGGTGTGCCTTCATGGCGGCGTCGCTGAGGAAGTTGCTGGGGATGGAACCGCACGACGGCGATTTCGCCTCCCAGCGCATGTGCCCGTCCTGCGGGCTTATTACGCCACGCCATGAATCCTGTTGTCTGGAGTGCGGCAAGTCGCTTCGGCCCGCCTGAATCTTCCTGCCTCGATCATAGCGTTCCTGATTCTTCGCTCCGGTATCCCATCAGCGACGCCGGATCCGTCCCTCTCTGACTCACCGTCCGCTTCCCCGAATGGGACTGTATTCTCCCAACCTGGGACGGTTTTGGCTTAATCTGCGCCCCCACCCTCGCGCAAGTGATACTCGCTCCGCACTCCATCTGCCGGGCAAAAAATATTCTGCGATGCGCGGGAACCGGATACGCGGCCCGGGTGCAAGTCGTTAGAAGTGTTGAAGAATTGGAAAAGATGCCAGCCCGTTCGCCGCCCACAATGGCGCCGGCGTGGCAGCCACCTGAACGAATTGGCTCAGCACTCTCGCGAAGTTCGGTCAGCCGATTGCATTTGCGTTGTCCGGCGGCACTTCAGCCGAGAAATCGAACAACGAGGGTGACGGCTATGCGAAGGTACAGCGCTCATACGATCTGTTTCATGTCAATTCTGCTGCTCTTGGTCGCGACCGGATGCAGCGACCCGGACGAGTCCGGCGGGAACCCCGGCTTGACCGCACCTGTCGCGGTGTCGGTTGCCCCGCTGACCGGCGCCAGCGGCGCCTGTATCAATACGATCGTCACCGCCACCTTCAGCAAAGCCATGAATCCGGCAACGATTAACTCCACCACCTTCACCTTGACCGGGCCCAGCGGCACCGCCGAAATGGGACAGGTCACGTACAACGTCGCGAGCAACACAGCAATCTTTGGGCCGGCGGCCGCTCTCACGCCCAACACGCTCTATACCGCCGCCATCTCGACCAGGGCCAGAGACGTATTTGGCATCGGGCTCGCGAACCGGCTGGTGTGGACCTTCACCACGGGCGCTGGAGCCTGCTCAGGGGTTGGCGCACCGGCGGTGGTATCAGCCACTCCCGCGAATGGAGCGTGCCCCAACACCATCGCCACCGCGGTATTCAACGAAGCCATGGACCCCACCACACTCGATACCTCAACCTTTACCTTGACCGGACCGGGCACCACGCCGGTAAACGGGGCGGTCACCTACGATGCGGCCAGCAATGGTGTGACTTTCACTCCCGCAAGCGCCCTGGTGCCGAGCACCACTTACACGGCCACGATCACGACCGGGGCAGCAGATCTCCTGGGCCAGCCACTGGCCAGCGATTTCGTGTGGACCTTCACCACCGCTGCCACGCTCTGCCAGCCTCCCTTGCCGCCCAATTCGGTCAACCCTGCCAACGTTTCTACCGGGATATGCTCGAATACCGTGGTGGCCGCCACCTTCCCTCAGGCGATGAATCCAGCCACCATCAACCCGGCGACTTTCACCCTGACCGGACCCGGCGTCACCCCCGTCGCCGGAACTATCACTCACGACGTGCCCAACCAGATGTTTGTCTTCACCCCGACCAGCACGCTCGCCCTCAACACAGCCTTTACCGCCACCATTACCACCGGCGCCCAGGATGTGGCGGGCAACGCGCTGGCCAGCAATTTTGTGTGGACTTTCACCACCTCCGCGGCGGCGTGTGTTCCGCCGCCTCCTCCCACGGTGATTTCCGTGTCGCCTCCGGATGCGGCCCTGGGTATATGTCCCGACGTTGTAGTCACCGCCACATTTGATGAGGCCATGAACCCTGCAACCATCACCACCACAACTCTGAAATTGGCCGGGCCCGGGGTAACACCAGTCACCGGAGCCGTCGCACTGGACGTCACGGGCCGGGTCGCCTCATTCACCCCGGCGAGCGATCTCGCACTGAACACTGTCTATACGGGCACGGTCACCACTGGGGCCCAGGACCTGATCGGCAACGGCCTGGCCAGTGACTTTGTCTGGAGTTTCACCACGGCAACGCAAGTATGTCAGCCGCCGGTACCATTGGGATCGGTGGCGAATTTCGACGCCGTGGCCGGCTCCACCGTCACCAATACCGGGCCCACCACCATTGCCGGCGGCGACATCGGGCTGAGCCCGGGAAGCGCGGTTACGGGATTTCCTCCCGGATCCATGGTCCCCCCCGCGGTGATGCATGTCACCGATCCGATCGCGGCACAGGGCCAACTCGATCTGACCTCCGCCTACAACTACGCTGCGGGCTTGCCCGGAGGTGCGGTCCTGCCCGGCGACTTGAGCGGTCTGACGTTCACCCCTGGCCTGTACAAGAACTCGAGCACGGTTATCTTGTCGGCCGGGAACGTCACGCTCGACGCCCAGGGGGACGCGAATGCGGTTTTCATCTTCCAGATCGCTTCCACGCTTACCACGCTGGGAAGTACACAGGTCGTTCTGGCCGGTGGAGCCCAAGCCAAAAACATCTTTTGGCAGGTCGGCAGTTCCGCGACCCTGGGAACAAACTCCATCTTCAAGGGAACGATCATGGCCCTGCAAGCCGTCACCTTGAACACCGGAGCCAGCCTGCAAGGCCGGGCTCTGGCCCGCAATGCCGCAGTGACATTTGACAGCAACACAGTAACCGCGCCCTGAGCGGGAGCATACGGCAGCGGCCAGCTTCAGGCTGGCCCTGCCGGGCCGGGCACGAAACGATTTCAGTCTCAAAGGTCGGAGGACTCTACGTATGTCGTCGTCTCATTCTCACCGCCACTATGGCCCGTTTGCAGCAAAGCTGTTGGCAGCATTTGCGGTCCTGTGCATGGTCACGTTCGCGGCCGCGCAGGAGCAGCCAGCCCCCAAGTGGGAGCTTTACGGCGGGTACTCTTTCTTCCATCCCGGCGCCGACATCCACGGCGTGCTTCCCCTGGGACTGCTCCCGGTAAGCAACCGTCTGGAACCGAATCCGCGGGGTATCGGTGCCAGCGTGACCTATGACTTTAACCGCTGGTTCGGTCTCACCCTCGACAGCAGTACGTCCTGGAATAGCGGCGAGGTGGGAACGGACCGCGTGGATGACACCGCGCTCTCCAATCTTTCACTGGGCCCAAAGTTCACCTTCCGGCACCACCGCTTTTCGCCATTCCTGGAAGTGTTGGTCGGCGACCATCGCCTCATGCCCGATGCCTTTCACGACATCCAGAAGCTTGGCGTCATGGCTGGAGGCGGCCTTGATATCAACCTGACCCGGCATGTGGCGCTGCGGCTGCTGCGGGCCGACTTCGTTTACTCCAACTACCGCTACGGCCCGTCGGACACGACTCCAGAAACTGAAATCCGGGGCGTTCGACTGCAAAGCGGGCTGGTGTTCATGCTGGGCGGCGAAGCCGCTGCGCCGGTCGGCGCCAGCTGCTCGGTGCAGCCCGGCGAGGTCATGGCCGGCGAGCCGGTCAGTGCAACCGCGACCGCCAGCAACTTCAATGCCCGGCATACCCTGGATTACCGGTGGACCAGCACCGGCGGGAGAGTTAGCGGGAACGACGCCAACGCAACCGTCGACACCAATGGCCTCGCAGGTGGAAGTTACACCGTGACTGCCCGGGTGTCGGACCCCAAGCGGCATAAGATCGGGGAAGCAATCTGCAGCTCGACTTTCATAGCCAGGGAGCCACCAAAGAATCCGCCGACAATTTCGTGCCTGGCAAATCCGGCCACGCTTCAAGCCGGCATGACGTCCACCATCGATTGCACCTGCACCAGCCCGGACAACGCCTCGTTCACGGTGGGCCAGTGGACCGCCAGCGGGGGCAGCATTTCTGGCAGCGGCAACACCGCCGCTCTCGATACCTCCGGTGCCTCTTCCGGGTCCATCACCGTGGGCGCGACCTGCAGTGACACCCGCGGCCTCAATACTCCGGCGACCGCCATGGTCATGGTGGAGAACCCGCCGCCGGTTTCGCCGGAAGTCAGGCGACTCGAAGGGCGGCTTGCCTTGCACAGCATTTACTTTCCCACGGCTAAGCCCACGCCCGAGCATCCCGACGGCGGCCTGCTGGCCAGCCAGCAGCAAACCCTGGTTTCGCTGGCTGACGATTTCCAGAAATACCTGGAGCTCAAGCCGGATGCCCACTTGATTCTCAAAAGCCACGCCGATCATCGCGGCTCGGTGGAATACAATCAGGCCCTTTCCGAACGTCGGGTCGATCGCACCCGGCAATTCCTGGTCGAGCACGGCGTTCCCGCGGCAAGTCTCGAAACCAAGGCGCTTGGGGAAGAACAGAACCTGACCGAAGCGCAAGTGAAAGATGCGGTCGAGCAGAATCCCGAACTGACTCCGGCGGAGCGGCAAAGAGTGCTCGATCACATGCGAACGATCGTGCTGGCGAGCAACCGGCGTGTGGACGTGACACTCAGTACTACGGGGCAAGAGTCGGTCCGCGAATACCCCTTCAACGCCGCCGATTCCCTGACCTTGATCAAGACCGAGGAAACCAAAAGATCACCCGCGGCCGCAAGACGAAAGGCCAAGCCTAAGGTTCAGTGATCAGTCAGATCCGACGCGCACAGGAAAGGCAGGCCGAGTCCATTCATCGGCCTGCCTAGTTTTTTGCGCGTGAAATCGCTCGCGGACATTTCGAAAAGCAGCTGGCCCGCGCTCATCCGCGAAACTCGATACGGCTCCTTGCCTGACAATCTGAATAGCAGGATTTTCCCGGAGGCGCATGACAAATGCCCGCGCTGCCCAAATCTGACAGACGGGGTTCTTTGCGTCCTTTGCGGTGTCTGTTTTCTTTGCGTCCTTTGCGGTCCAGGGCTTTTGAACGGTTACTTGAGCTCAAACCCATTGACCTCAAAACAGGCAAAGATTGAGGACTGCAAAGGATGCAAAGAAGGCTGAATTAGCACTTGCCGCTCAGTCGCTGGCAGAAGTGCTCTGCTCCATCGCAGTATTTGCAACCCACGTCCCTGGAATTTCAAGGTTCGGCATAGGAGACGCCGCAAACAGCTTCTGGCAGGGCTTGGCCAGCCAGCGGGCCCACTGCGCGGAACGTGATACGCGGGCGCTGTCGGTGGCGATTCCGGTATCGGCGTACATCTGCCGGTAGATTTTAGAAATCAACACAAAAGCCAGGCGGGCGCGCATGGATTTTATGAAGCGGGAGCGCATCCAGATGGACTTCAGCCCATAAAACGTGTCCCAGACGGACTGCGTGCGCTGGCGAATTTCTTCCGCTGACATCGTAGGGTGGGGCCAATACAACTTGGGCCGCTGCGCCTGTGGAATGAGCCAGCGCCGGGTGATGGGGATGCCGGCAACCTCCACTGGCGCAGCTTCCATTTGCTTTTCCCAACGGATGAAGTCCACGGTGCCGGGATAAGGTGTCAGCGTGACAAACTGGGCAAAAGCCATCTCGGCCTGAACGGCGGCAAGCGCGGTCGCATCAAAGGTCTCCGGCCGGTCGCTGGGCAAGCCAAAAATAAACGAGCCCAGGATATACACGCCATGCTGGCGAAAAGTCCTCAACTGTTTGACCAGATCGTCTCCGGCGCAATTGAATTCTTTGTAAACGTCTTTCAATCCAGCCGGAGTCACCGCCTCGACCCCCACCAGCGCCCCTTTGATGTGGGCCGCCTGCATGGCATCGAGGAACTCAACATCTTCGGCGGCTTCCATGGTGATCTGGGTGAAGAAAATCGTGTCGGGCGGCAGCTGGGCCAGCCGCCGCATGAGCTCAAAGCGCTCTGCCCGGATGGTCTTAAGTTCATTAAGCCGGTGCGCGTTGTGTTGCTCCTCGGCCAGGCGAAGGTCGGTGAGAGTCACGGGATAAAAATTGTCGTCGGCGAGCGCGATGAAGCGAAATCCCAGTCTCCTGAGTTGGACGATTTCCTCGATCACGACATCCGAGGAACGCTGGCGGGGACGCTGGCCGTCAGTCCGCCAAACCGAGCAAAAAGAGCAATGCTTGGGGCAGCCCCGAACCGTCTGCACGGATGCCCACATGTACTTCTTGCGCGGCACCAGGTCCCAGCGGGCGGGCAGGAACGAGTCGGCTTCGATACGGCCGCCTTCGTAGATCGCCAGCGGCGCTCCCTTGGCGCAATCCGACAATGCCCTGGACCAGACCACGTCTCCATCGCCCTTGACCACCGCATGAGCGCCGCCCAGTTCATGGGCCTCGTTGGGATAGAGGGTGGCGTGAATGCCTCCAAACACGACGTAGGCGCCGCGTTCGCGGGCCAACTTCCCGATCTTGTAGCCGCGGAGCGCGTTGGCGGTGTGGATGCCGATGCCGACAATATCGCCGGCTTGAATCTCATCCAGTTTTACCGGCTCCAGGGTCTCGTCCACCAGGCAGGGATTGCCAAAGCTCGAGGGTGTCGCCGCTGCGAGCACATACAGCCAGCGCGGGGTTATGACCGCGGTGCCAAAAGAAACTTCACTGGGATTGATGAGGTGAACGCGCACGCGATGTCGCCCTCCTTGGGCGGCCTTGCAAAGGCTGTCGAGCAACTAGCGCCCGGGACGACTATTTCGGATTGCTTGGAAGGCAGTAAGCCCAGCAGTTCAAAAGCCATCGATAGACGACGTACGGGTAAGATTGTCGGGCGGAGGCAGTAGCAAAATCTGGTCAAAATTGAACACTTTTAAAGAAAGCGCTTGGGTTATCTTTGAGGGAGCCTGGTCCAGCGATGAAACCTCACCTCCGTTCCGCCCATCTTGCCCTGTCGTTCCTTCTGAGCCTCGGCCTTTCCCCGATCGCCTGGGCACAACCTGCGGACACACTCGTGGCGGTGCCCCACATCCAGCTGAGCACGGAAGAAATCGTGACCCACCTGATTCAGAGGAACCTGGAACGCGCGCGGGCCCTGAGCGCCTACCAGGGGACCCGTATTTATCGCCTGGAGTATCACGGCTTCCCCGGTTCCCGAGCGGCGGAGATGACGGTGGATGTAAAGTACAGCACTCCCGGAACCAAGGAATTCAGCATCCGGTCGGAAAAAGGATCTCAACTCATCATCGACCGAGTATTCAAACGAATGCTGCAAAGCGAGAAAGAGGCAGCCTCGGAAGAGAACCAGAGCCGCGTCGCTCTCAATCGCGACAACTACAAGTTCACTCTGGATGGCTACGAGAGCACGCCTTCGGGCCTGGCCTACATTCTTTCGGTGGAGCCGCGGACCGGCGACAAACTGCTGTATCGCGGCCGCATCTGGGTGGATGCGGAAGACTTTGCCGTGATCCGCATTGATGCGGTCCCGGCGAAGAACCCTTCCTTCTGGACCAAAGAAACCAGGATCGAACAGATTTACGCGAAGGTGGGAGATTTCTGGCTCCCGCTGTCCAATCGCAGCACCAGCGCGATTCGACTGGGAGGCCGTGCATCCTTCACCATTGACTACCAGGATTACCTGATTACGTCTGCCACTGCGGTTGGCACACCGCGCAAGGTCGCGGGCTACCGGTAGAGGGAGGACGGGCGTCTCGCCCCTCCAGCCGGGCGGGGACGCCCGGCCTCCACTCTAGAACGCTCAATCGTGCAGCACGACATTCAACAGGGAACTGTGGACCTGTAACCCGCCCTCTTCGCCTCCGGCGTAATGAATGAAACCCAGCTTCCGGAAGCGGTTCATGAAAAAGCTGACTCGCGAACGAGTCGTGCCCACCATCTCGGCCAGGGTCTCCTGGCTGATTTTCGGGACTACAGTCTCGGGAACGCCTTCCTTGCCAAAGTGGGCCAGCATAAGCAGGACCCGGGCCAGTCTCTTTTCGCTGGAATTGAACAGTTGGTCAACCAGGTCCTCCTCGTAGCGGATATTGCGCGCCAGCAGATACGAGACAAACAAGTCGGAAAAGGCGTGCTCCCGATGAAGCGCAACCATCATGGCCTTCTTGTCGATGCGGAGAAGTTGGCATTCGCTCATGGCAGTCGCCGATCCCATGCGGACAGATTGCCCTGCCAGGGCGCCCTCACCGAAGAAATTTCCCGCATCCAGGATTCCGATCGTGGCTTCCTTGCCGATCTTGGACACGACGGTCAGCCTGACTTGACCTTTCTGGATATAGAAGACGGCGTCCGCCGCGTCCCCCTGGGTGAAGATCCCTTGTTTCTTGGCAGCAGTCAGGCTCTTCCTGCCCTCGCCAATGGTTGCGAGGAAGGTGATAGGATCGAATTCGCGGTTCTTCTTACTGCCTGCCACTGGACTCATCAGCCTCCATTCTAGTCCCAAAGGCCAGAACACCAGCATAAATCGTGGCCCAAATGCACAGGAAATGATGTGAGCAATTTTGTACAGCATCTGAAAAGCAAATGGGCTAACCTGCTGGTTTGGCTCGGCTAGATTTTGCCTAACCAGCAAACTCTGACCTGCTCCCAGAGGCCAGGGTTTACCCGCTCTTTAGCCAATTGGCCGCATTTCTGACTTTGAGCCTGGATTCCGGCCTGCGGAGCGTAAGACCAATGACGCACCGAAACGGTCTTTAGGTCAATTCGGAACAAGTAAATTGCCCCCCGGCGTGTTATGGTTAGCTTTGAGGTGGTTAACACCTTCTCCTCTTTCAGGTCTTCTGACCTAAGCCAGTCCATCTGAAGTCCTCCCACACCTTAGGTTTCTTCGAAAGAGCGGTGTACTCATGCCTCTTGAAGCGATCCTGCACGAAGTCGAACAACTCCACGGCGTCAGTGATCGTCTTGAGGGACTGGCGGAGCAACATCCGCCGGTCTCGGATGCGCTCATCACCATCGCAGGAAGTGTTCGCAACACGGCCACTGTATTGGCAGTGCTCATAGCAACCAAAAGTCCCAAGCTGGTCTGACCAGAGTGATCACAGAACGGAGGGCGGTATTCCGTTTACATTCGCAGGGCGTGGTTGAGCGTAGGTTGAGTAGCTCCTGCTAAAGGAAATTGCAGACCCCCTGAACCGTCCAGCGTTTGCAGTTCCGCAGGCAGAGGCACAACCGCCCGCAGCCTCATGCCGGGGTCGGCTGCTTCTATTTCCAATCCGCCCCGCAGCTCATTCAGGCGCTCGCGCATTCCAGCCAACCCTACGCCTGAGTCTTGAGCGAGCGGGCCCAGGCGATTCAACATTTCCTTGGGCATACCACGTCCATAGTCTCGCACTTCAAGAATTGCCGCCTGCGCGTCCCGGCGAAAGCAGACCTCCACCTCGGACGTTCCCGAGTGGCGATGCACGTTGGTGAGGCTTTCCTGCAGCACGCGGAAGAGCGCGATCTCAATCGTGTCGGGCAAGCGCGCGACCTCCGGTGAAAAATCCATGCGCACTTTTATCCCGCTGCGCTGTGAAAAGCCGGTGACATACCACTGCGCCGCACTGGTGAAACCGGCCTCGTCCAGCATGGGCGGATGCAGCAGGTAGGAGGTGGTACGAATTTCCTGCAGCGCCTCATCCACCAGCCGCGCGATGGCGGAAATCTCATCGTGGGTTCGCTTGTCCTTGCCCAGCTTTTTTTGCAGCAGGTCAACGCAAATTTTCAAGGCCGTAAGGGTTTGGCCGGTGCTGTCATGCAAGTCACGAGCTACCCGGCGCCTTTCCTCATCCTGAACTCTGAGAAGTCGCTGAGAAAGGCTCTGCAGCTCCGCGGTACGCTCCAGAACCAGCAATTCGAGTTGCGAGCAGGATTGCCTGAGTGTCTCTTTGGTCTGATGTCCTGAAAGAATCCACATAACCTAACCCCCCGGAATGTGAGAACTATCTCATTAAGATTTGCTTGCGTCTGAGCAATACTGCACAGCCGTCAAATCGTTCCCCTGGGCTCCTGTCCGACAAGACAGCGGAAGCGGTTCTGTCTCTTGCAGAGGTCCCTTGTTATGAAGCCGAACCGGGATCACGATATGACGTAAATGCGGGAGCCTGCAGGGGTTATCGGCGGGGCAAAGATGAGGGGCGGCGGGTCATAGTTATAGAGGTTTCTTATGCAGGGCCACCAGGCGTCGATCCCGATGAGTGTCGGTGCGCGGTTGGCCGGTACCGAGTTCGCACTTCTCGCCGGGCTTGGCTCCGCAGGTGGGACAGCGAATCGCCAGCGCTTGATTCTTCGTGGCCTTCACTCTTGAATAATGCAGCGTTGCCCGTGCCGCAAGATGTCCCATTTTGACCACAACATTCATCAATAACGAATTTCTGGGCTGGCGGTTGACCAGGTGGGCAGGACTGCATCCCTCGTCACCTTGCATGGCAGACCATCTCTCGGCGCGGAGAAGCGCAGCCGAAAGGATGTCTGCGCGACCGGAGGAATCCTGGGGCAATGAATCAGTGCACAACTTTCTGCACCGGGGACGCTCCGTACAGCACGCTGCCATGCGGCGGCAGGGTCACGCTCAGAGAGCCCGACGGGCCCAGGTCTTTCCGCTCCCACAGGTCTCGCAATTCATATTTCGTAGCGGTGAAACCCAGGTCTTTCCAGTCGTACCGAACCTTCTGGCTGGACTCTGTGAGATTAAAAATGGCGAGAGCGTGGCTGTCAGGCGCTGCCGATTGCGCCACCCACACGACTGTCTTGTCAGTCGTGATGGCGGGATGATTCCCGGTGGAGTGCTGATCAACCGCGATGACCTCGGGATTCGTAAGCAACGCAGTCGTCCAGGCGTCGGCCCTGGGCAGATCGCCGCCCACCATCAGCGGTGAGGCAAAGATGCACCACAACGTGAGAAATGTTCGCTGCTCGTCGTGCGAAAGCCGGGTGTAGCGCGGCTGGCCCCATCCGGGAGCCGGCCCCAGATATCCCAGCGGAAGCATGTCCGCATCCGGCCAGTGCCCCGGTTGCGCCTTTCCTGCCCACTTCGCTACGTTTGCGAACTGGTCTCCCAGGCCCTGGGGATAATCGACCGTGCTGTGCCACAGGTCCCAGATATCATTTGAGATTCTCCACATCTGGGCATACTTCCGCATCTCCTCCGCTTTTTCCAGCGGAGCGGGCCCGGGCGAAAGACTCAATACAATGGGCCGGCCGGTGTGGGCCAGCGCTGTACTCAACATTCTGATCTCATCGCCTTTGTAGGGACGGCTGCTGATGCAATCCACTTTGATCAAGTCCACGTCCCAACTGGCATAGAGTTTCGCAATCGAATCATAATAGGCTTGCGCTCCCGGCTTCGATGCATCGAGGCCGTAGTTATCGAAGTTCCAGGAACAAGTCTTGGAGGTGTCTGCGGCATCCGCGGCATGATAAGGCGACCCCGAGATCGGGAGATTTTTCTCCACCGCCTGTTTGGGAATGCCCTGCAGAATATGGATGCCGAACTTCAGGCCGAGCGAATGGACATAATCCGCCAAAGGCTTGAAGCCGGCAGCGTTGGCGGCTGAAGGGAATCGGTTCGCCGCGGGCGTGTAGCGGCCGAACTCGTCCATGCTGTACTGCGAGGTCTTGGAATTTCCTTCCGGCGTGGGGTTGGTGACGAACCATTCCATGTCCACGACCACGTATTGCCAGCCGAAAGGCTTCAAATGTTCGGCCAGCCATTGAGCATTGGCT
>Ga0207706_10001451_pt1 | contig 23721 bp, 25 predicted proteins | sample KBSC53metaG_FD_184318 | JGI IMG/M metagenome (GOLD analysis project Ga0207706, IMG submission 184318) | Corn rhizosphere microbial communities from Kellogg Biological Station, Michigan, USA - KBS C5-3 metaG (SPAdes) (version 2) | ecosystem: Host-associated > Plants > Roots > Rhizosphere > Soil ... | reverse complement strand
CCTCAAGTCGAGGCTGTAGTCGAGTTTGTGAAAATACTCTTCAGAGTGAACGTTCTGCAACTTGAAAGTAACAGCGCCGCATTCTTTCCTCGCGGCGCTGCGAATTCTGACGTTGAAGCTGTGCTTCCTGAATTCACATTCAGCACCCCTTGAAAGAGATGAACTCTCCAAGCGGAGTTGACAGGTGCGGTGTAAAGGGTTCGAACATCTTTGGCTTGTTGACGTCGAATCCTGCAACTTGTGCATGAGCCTTGTCGACAAAGGGCAAGAGAGCCGTGACAGCCTGGCTGATGTTGGTCAGGCAGAGAGTCCTCTCGTAGCCGTTGTTGTTTGGTGGATGTATGTTCTCGGTGATGGCCTGAACCTTAATAAACTAAGCGAGTGGGCCTCCATCCTGAGAAACGATCTCGCCGGCGACTGTGCGAGCCAGGGTGCGATGGTCGCTCTCGATGCCCATGATGCGGGCTGCGGTGACGCGCAGGTCGGCAGTGCTAAAGTAACGCACACCAACCAGGTACGCGGCGATGAAGGCATCCTCCAACGCAACAAGCGTGTTCAACGTAACTTGGGCGTTTGAGAACATGTTTTTCGGGTAGTAGAAGGTTGTGAAGGGAGAGCCACTGCCAGTGGCTCCAGTCACAAGGAGATAGTGCGACATCTCTTCCTGGCGTGCGGCGTAAAGATAACCTTGATCGTCATCGGGAATACGCGTGAACCATCCCGAGGTTTGAACGATGGTGGTGTAGGTGGTTACAGCCAATGCTTCGGCAATTCCGGCTGCCTTGAGGATATCGACGTCGCCGTTGGTCACAGCATCCGCTTTAACTGCATCATGGCCGACATTCGGCTCGTCTGCAAATGCCCTTGCCGTTTGGGCCAGGCCGACAAGGCCCAATGTACTGGCAGCACTTGCTATCACCGCATGCTCAAAGAAAGTTCGCCTCGACAGATCGTTGGAGTTCTTGCGCGCTGGCTTCTCAGTTGTCTGGGACAGGGTCATTGTTGATCTCCATAAACAAGGTTAGGTTTCGCGCATGTCCCCGAGCCAAGTTACAGGAATGGAGTGTGTGACGCGGCGAGGAGAATACCTAAACCCTCCAGGCCGCGTCAGCGGCGGAGTGCCTATTAAGCGAACGAATGCGGCTTGGAGCCGTCGGTGGCGCAACCGCCCTTGCCCTTGCAACTGTTCTTGCCCTTGCAGCCGTTGTCGCTTGCCTTGCAGCCGCCCTGGCCTTTGCAGTCGTTTTTGCCTTTACAGGAGTGTTTTGAAGTGTCCTTATCCTGAGCGGTGTAGCGCAGGCCGGCCTTGGCAGCCTTGGCATTGTTAACCTTTGAGCCTTGAGTGGCGGCGTGAGCTGCTACGGAGGTTCCACCGATAAGGCCCGAAAGAGCAGCCGTCAAGAGAAGCGCATTCAATTGATTCTTCATTTGTGATGACCTCGTTGTGGTTTGGGCGGGGGAAGCCGCCGGTTGGCGTTCGCGGCACCGAGTTTGGGGAGCCGGTGTCGCACAATTTATGGCACGCACTCTGAGAGTGCCGACATGCGCGAAAGGTTACAAGGAAAGGGTGGCGGGTGGAAATGAATTTCTTCACCCCGGTCCCCTTGATAGATGAACGGGGCCGGGCGGCAACTGGATTGGATTGGTTCGAAATGTTTTTAACGTTTAATCTGGTCGGGGCGCTTAGGCTTTTCGAGCGAGTACGGAGATTTCACTTGAACGATAGGAAACTCAGGGCGTTAGGTGGCGCCAGCCTGATAGTGGCACTGCTGCAGAGCCTGTGCACGGCGGTGTTGACCGTGAGCGGGATTCGCGTCGCGATCGGGCTAACGGCACTGGCGGCCGCGAGCGGCATCTACGCGCCGGCACGTGGCTGGCATCAGGATGCGATTCGCATTCCGATGCTCGCGCTGGCTGCCGGGGGCGCTATTGTCAATCTGGCCGTGCTGGGCTGGATTCGGCATCTGCGGTCGCGGCCTGCCGCACACTGGCGACGTCGCGAGATTGGTGAAAAGGAGAAACGCTCGGAGCGGGTCCAGGTGGTGCTGGCCGTCGTGACACTGATCCTGGTGGGATTGGAAATCTGGACGCACCCCATGGTGCACCGAACCGGGCCGCCACCAGTACATCCAAGCGACCTGACCACGTAAGACTCTCAGGGAGACTCCGCCGACTCCAGTTCCCTGTCGATGCGGGAATGAAGTCGCTCGCTGAAACCGGCGGGAAGTTCAAAGACGCGATCGTCAGCGACAAGAATGACCACATTCCGGGTGGAATCAAGTACGGCAGAGCATATTTCACAGGTCTCAAGGTGCTTGTCGATGTCGGCGCGCAGAGCGGCATCGACATCGCCGTCGATGTAGGCGGAGATGTACTGCCAAACGTGTTTGCAGTCGATTCTCATGCGCGCCCCCCGAACCACCCTTTTCGCTTAGGGGCAAATCCCTTAAGTTGCGGAGCTAACCGGCGCTGCAACATGGCACGAGCCCGGTGCAGGCGGACTTTGACCGCACCCTCGCTGATTCCCAGCGCTGCTGCGGTTTCGCGGATATCCATCTCTTCGATGTCGCGGAGGAAAATAATGTTACGGTAAATCTCCGGCAGGCTTTCGATTCCGGCGCGGACAATGGCGGCTAATTCCTTCTTTTCCAAAGCCTCAGTGGGAATCTCTCGCCAACTGGTCAGGATCGCCGGGGTAAAGTCGCCGTTCTGATCATCTGTCTCTGCCTCAAGCGAATCTTCGCGTCGGTTCGTTTGCCGGCGAAGCCGACCCAGGCCCTCGTTGCGCGCGATGGAAAGCACCCAGGTTCGAAACTGTGAGTCTCCCCTGAAGTTCTTGAGGTTCAGGTAGACCTTGATCACGGTCTCTTGCGCGGCGTCTTCTGCCTCGGTTTCGTTCTTGAGAAGTGAGAGCAACAGAAAGTAGATGCCTCGTTCGCAGGGGCGGATCAGTTCATGAAACAGATCCTTTTCGCCCCCGAGGATGCGGCGAATGCACTCTGCCTCGAATTCTGGATTAGCGTCTTTCATCTGCTGTTAACAAAGTGCGAATTTGGCCGCAAGATCGACTTATCCGGGGGACACATAGCGTTGCCCTGGCTTCATTTGATTGGACTATACGGCAAGCGATCCAAAGATAAGTTTTTAACTGTCAACAGATTCTTATATAAATAATACAAATCGGGCTGTACAATCTGCACGAGGAGACCCATGGCCGGAGATATTCAACTTACTTGCAGTGATTGTGGACAGGATTTTACGTTCACCTCTGCCGATCAGGCGTTCTTTCAGGAACGCGGTTATTCGACCCCCAAGCGCTGCAAGCCTTGCCGTCAGGCAAAGAAGAGCGAGCAGGGTGGGGGAGGCTCCGGTTACCGTCCGGCTCCGTCACATGGAACACCTGTGATCTGTTCGGGCTGTGGGCAGCCTACTACCGTTCCTTTCGAACCTCGGGGCGATCGTCCGGTGTTTTGCCGGGATTGCTACCAGGCGCGAAAAGGGAGCGGTGGAGGCGGTTCACGGGGTGGCCGTTACTAGAGTTGAATCGGCCGGGTACCCGCAGCAAGGTATCGAACCGGACCTTCTCTAAAAATCCAGATAAAGTCGAAAAGGTAAACTGCTGGATCGGCTCCGGCCGGGACTGCTGTTTTCTGAAAACTGTTTCCCTGTTCAGGATCACAGGACATACTCAATCGATTCGCAAAAGGCAGACGGATGACTCCGCGCTGCCTTTTCGATTTCGGTGGATGCTCGCGTTGTGGTCCCGGTCGATCAGGGATTCCTTTGTTCTTTTTCAGTACCCGGCGGCAAAGATCGCGTCTGATACCTATGAAGATTCCTCTCTTGATTGCGTCGCTGCTCTTTTTCGGCGCTGCACTACCTGGATCAAGGACACTACAGGCGGCAACCAACCCAGGTCAAAATGACAAAACGGAAGCGGGATGCACTCTCCGAATCCACGTGGATGGGCTGCGCAATTCGACTGGCGTGGTTGGAGCAGTGATCTTTACGTCACCGGAAGGATGGCCTGAGAACACCGATAAATCGCTGCATCATTGGCCGACTGAGATTCCTCAGGGCAAACACGAAGCGACGGCGACATGGGAGAACTTGCCGCCTGGCGATTACGGTATTGCGGTCATCCACGATGAAAACAGAAATCGCAAGCTGGACAGAAACTTCATTGGGATCCCGAAGGAGGGTTTCGGTTTTGCGAACAATCCTCACGTGGGGCTCTCGGCGCCGCCGTTCGATGCCGCCAAGGTTCACGTGACATGCCCGGCTACCGAGATCGCCATCCACTTGATCTACAAATAACAAAATCCTGAGCCTGCGGTCGCACGTGTTGGGCGTGCGATAATGATTCGCGAAGATCCCAAATGAGACGATTCCACTGGAACAGTATCCTGACTGTTGCAGCCCTCTTCTATTTTTTCGCAACGAGACCGGCTGCTTCGCAAACGCGATGGGATGAGAATTCACTTGAAGCCTATGACACTTGCAGTTTTTCGGACGGGCTGCAAATTGTACGCACGGATTCGCTTCCTCCCGGAGTTGCCACACGTCCAGTGGAAACCGACAATGGACCGCAACAGATTGAAATGCTTGCCGGACATCGCATCATGTTCGCTTATCCGTCTTCAGATTTTTACGCGAACGTAAAGGCTGAGATCCTTCCTGCAGCCAAGTTCACCCAACTGAAGGGTTTCCTTCTTGGGAACTTTGAGCATATGGCCCATGGCAACACGGTAAACAAGGCTTTGACGTCTCCTCTCAATGGCTTTGAGGTTCATGGTCTCGACAGGGAGAACTTGGAGGGCGGAGTTCTGGGAGTGTATCTGCTATTTGACGCTCCGTATCACGCCGTCACTACTGTCTATTTGTTGAACCAAAAGCCTGAACATCGCAAGTTTCAGACGATCAAGGAGTATCGATCACTCAGAGACCGATTCTTGAAGGCCTATACCGCTTGCATTCGAGAGAATCAGAGACACTCAAACTAGGAGTTCTACCTCTCGCCAGCCGTGAATTGCGTCCACGGACCTGCCTTCATGTCTTTGAGGATTGGCTTGAGGTAGTTGTACTCCGGATGAGCGGCAAGAAACGGCGCGGCGATGAAGTCTTCTCCGCATGGGTGGCCAGCGCGGGCCTTCAGAGATAGTTTAGCCGCCATGTCGGAATCGGCGACTTTACCCGTCACTGCTCCGCCCGGATAGTACGGACCCCAGTCCCATTCCGGGATCCCGCTCTTCACCGTGTCGACATGTCCGCAAAGCGTGCGTTCGTCTGCACCGTTTTTGCCGGTGAAGCTATCGTCGTGATCGGCCATGAACTGCTCAGCCATTGCAACGTCGATGCGGCCCTTGGCTTCATGCATTCTCTTTTCCCATGTGACCCGTCGCGCGTTGGGAGAACTGGAGAGGTTGTTGGGATCGAAGCCTTCGGTTTCATCCTTGATCAAGGTCGAATCGCGGGCGAAGTTGGAACTGACAAAGTAACCGTCTTTGGAACGCCAAATGGGAGTGTTTTTTAAACCCAGTTCGAGGTATGCTATTTCGCCGGTCTTGCGATCACCGATGAGCCAGTCGTTGGCATAACCGCCGTTGTTGCCATCCTTGATCAGCTTGACGTATTCATCGATGGAGCCTGCGTATTGCATTGCCTTCCTCGAGCGGACAAATTCAGGCTTACCATCGGGATTCCAACCAATGAATTGCGTGATTGTTGTCTCGGAAATCATCATTCCGGCATCGGTAACGCCGAAATCATCCTGGCTGGTGATAACTCCCGGAGCGCCATCCATGAGCATGTGGTGGCCTTGTGTCGGCTGAATATCAAAGATGATGGTCCAGCGTTCCCCTTCTGCGTAGCTTGACCAATTGTTGTGTGCGATGACAATCTTGCCGCCCTTTGTGTAACTGCCGGTCGCAATGAATGCCGAGCAGCGTCCCACAGGATGGATCGAGGGCGCATTGAGCGCGTGCTCGCGTTTGTTGAGCCAGGGAACATAGTACTGGGGAAGTTCGATTCCGCCGTTCAAGGCCACGATGTCCCAGACGTCGAGCTTGACTCCCCTGGATTGCACGCCCTTGGCGATGGCTTGGATCTCACGCTGATATTCGCCGTCAATGTGCGGCCAGAGCATCTTGCGGCCAGCCTGCCGGAAGAACTCCCAGTCGCGCCTGGTGTCGTGGGTGTTTTCGAGCTTGGCCACCTTAACCATGTCCGCGATCTCGCTGGAAAGCAGCCTGCCGTGCTGATAGCCGATCTGTTCGGGCGTCCCTTCGAGATGAACGAAGGCCCAGCCGCCATGATCGACGCGATAGCCAGGTTCAGCGGAGTCCTGCTGTGCAGCGCCGAATGCTAAAGCGCCGAATGTGGAGGCGAGGAACAGACAGCAAGACAGGGCTCGAGAAAGCATGCGGGCCATTGGTCTCTCCATGTTGCGCAAACTGAATCGACAATTGAATCGAGGATACAGCGGGCCGGAGAAGCGCCGACCCGCACATTGAGAGGCTAGCGCTTCTTGGGGTTCTTCGGCGCGGGCTTTTTGGGCGCGGGCTTTGACGGCTTGGCGACCGAATGCGGCTTTGCCGCTGCCTTCACCGGATGAGCGGGCTTCTTTGTCGCGACCGGGGGTTTTGGAGCAGGCCTCGCCGGCGCTTTTGCCTGCACCTTGGCTGCTGGCTTTGAGTGTGCTTTCGGTGCGGGCTTGGCCGGTGATTTGGGCGCAGGTTTCACCGGCTTGACGGGAGCAGGCACAGCCTTTTTCGCAGTCGTTTGCGGCGCTGCTGCTGCCTTGGCTTTTTCAGGCTTTGCTGCGGGTTTCGCCTCGGGTTTTGAGTTGACATGAGGCTTCGCCTTTGTTTCAGGCAGAGCCTTCGGAGCAGGGGCTGGCGCTGCATGCTTGCCTGCCGGCACCTTGGAAGGTTTTTCATGACCCTTGCCGGGCTTTGCCGGCGGGGGCTGCTTGCCACCGCGCTGCTTCGTAGTGGCAGGCGTCGGCTCTTCTTCTTCTTCCTCTTCGCCCTCGTCCTCATCGGCTTCAACTTCGTCGCCTAGATCCACATCGAGGTCGCCCTTGGGAATCGCGATACCGAGATCGATCTCTTCGTCATCGCCACCGATGTCGTCGAGATCTTCGTCTTCATCGAGACCCTCTTCTTCCTCTTCTTCGTCGAAAGACCTCTCTTTGACTTTGGCTTCTGCGCCCCGTTTCGCGCGTGTGCGCTTAATTGTGATCTGAGGCGGCGGGGCTGGCGGTGAGTGCGGCTCGAGGAAGGCCTTGATCTCTTCGGGGGTATTGAGGCCGCCATCGATCAACTGCAAAAAGACCTGGTGAATGATTTCGTTGTACGTTGCCAGATCGGGCGTGATGCGCATCTCCTGCATCTGGGCGTGAGGAATACGCTGCCGCGCCTCTGGCCACGTTTTCAAGAAGAGCTGGTAGCGGTCTTTGACTGCCTGATCTTTGCTCGTGAATCCGAGCCATAGGACGGCCTCAGGATCATAAGTCGTAAAAAGCTTGTAGCTCACCGAGGGTGTCGCGTTGGCCTTGTTGAGCAGGACTTTCGCGAAACCGGAGGCCAGCGTATCCAGACTGTTCCACTCTTCCACGAAGCCTGGACGAAGCATCGTTTTCTTGAGCGCTGACAGATCCTTGGGGGCCAGCTTCGCCGTGAGCAGTTGCATCTGTGCTGCGGACATGTCGGAGTGGACACCTTGCAACAGCAGATCCACAGCCAATGCATGGAGGGCTTTCAATTTCTCTTCATCAGCCTTGGCCGCAGTCCATGCCGGGAAGAGAACGTTCATCCAGCCCTCGGCTTCGAGCGCGCGCAAAACCTTCAGGCCGTCATCCTCGTGGCCAATCTGCTCCAACTCCTGGCTTCGGGCGTGCGCGGAGAGGAACTCGGTGACAGCCTCGGCCTTTGCGTTCTCGTAGCGTTGCTGGGTTCGAGGGTCGAGGTCCCAGCCCAGCCGGGCAACGTAACGAGTAGCGCGGATGAGGAGCGCTGGTTCCTCAAGGAATCCATAATTGGACACGAGCCGAAGAGTGCGGGCTTCGATATCGGCAGCGCCGTTGAGCGGGTCCATCAGAAGGCCGTAAGAGCCCTCGTTGAGCGAAATGGCCATTGCGTTGACGGTAAAGTCACGACGGCGAAGATCTTCCTGGATGGAAGCCGGGTGGATTACGGCCTTTCCGGGCTTGGGGTATTCGCAGCGATGCGTGCTTACCAGGTCAACTCGGACCGTGCCAGGAAAACAAAGGTACAGCGAGCGAGAAGTCTCGTCCTCACCCCACACCTTCGCGCCATGTTTTTCAACGATCTTCTTCAGTTTCAGGGCATTACCATGAACTGCGACTTCAATGTCGCGCACGGCATGGCCGCTCGTCAGGTCCCGGACCGCATCTCCTGTAAGGAAAAGAAGCATGCTGTTTTCGCGGGCAGCTTCGCGCAAAAGGCGCAAGGCGTTTCTTTGGTCGGCTGATAGCCGGTTCTCAAGAAGGTAAATATAGTCGGGCATTCCGTTCCTGCTTCCACCATGCTGACCCCAGCCAACTAGCTGATGCTGTTACTCTTACAGAACAAAGCGGCAGAGGTTGCAAACCAGTACCTTATCACAATCATTGCCGGTTGACCAGTGTGATTAGCACTGGTTTTGCAGCTTTCCGGCCCTTTACGCGGCCACTCCATGCGACAATCCAAGCGATGGGCTCCCTTCGTAAACCGGTGATTGTGCGCAAGTTCTCGCGCGAATGGTCTGCGGGCTATGCAGGTGCTTCGTTCGGCCAGGATGCCGCCGCGCTGGAGGTCCTCGACCTGAGCGGAAAGGTGCTTACGATCGGGTGGGACGCGGTGAAGTGGGTCTGCTATGTGCGCGACTTCCCTTCCTCGTCCGCCGACCAGATGAACCCGGAGCGGCTGATGCGCAAGAGGTTTGCGGTGCGTCCCCGGTCGGCGGGGCTCCTGCTGCGAATGACTCTCACAGACGGCGATGAGCTGGAAGGGCTGGTGGCCAATGACCGATCGCTGGTGGAGGGGGCGGGGTTACTGCTGACGCCTCCGGACACCCGGTCGAATACGCAACGGATCTATCTCCCCCGGCAGGCGATCCAGACCCTCGAGGTGATCAGCCTGATCGGGGCCGCCAGCAAGAAGAAGACTGGACCGACGATTCCTCCGGAGGGCCAACCTGACCTGTTCCCAGAGGAACCGGAGTCGCAATAGGGCGCCTGCAAGGCCTTCGTTGGGACGTGGCAGGCGCAGCCAAGAAGGTACTAGCCCGTTCCTTTACAATTCCCTCGATGAAACTTGGCGAATTGGCGAGGCAGCTGGGAGCGGAACTACGCGGCAACGCGGAACTGGAAGTTACAGGGGTGAAAGGGATTGAGGACGCGGGACCTACCGAGGTCACGTTCGTTGCCAATCCCAAATATGGCGGGCTGGCGCGGAAAACAAAGGCGGCCGCGGTGCTGGTGGAGCCGGAGTTTCCTGAAATTGAAGCCGCGACGCTTCGAATCAAGAATCCTTACTATGCTTTCTCGCGTGCGCTTGGGCTTTTCTACAAGCCGCCTGTGTACGCCCCGGGAATCCATCCGACGGCGGTCATTGACCCTTCGGCCCAAATCGGAGAGGGTGCGCATATTGGACCCTATGTTGTCGTGGGAAGGGACGTAAGGCTGGGGCCAAACGCCACCCTGCTGCCGCACGTTGTTCTCTACCCAGGGATGCAAGCGGGCAGTCACCTGTTTGCCCATGCGCACTCGGTAGTGCGCGAGGGATGCGTTCTCGGGGATCGCGTGACAATCGAAAACGGTGCGGTTGTCGGCGCGGATGGTTTTGGGTTCGCGAAGAACGATCTCGGGCACTGGGAGAAGATTCCGCAATCAGGCCCAGTTAGAATTGGCGACCGCGTTGATATACAAGCCAACGCGTGCATCGATCGCGCGACGGTGGGCGCAACCGAGATTGGCGATGGGACCAAGGTGGACAACCTGGTTCAGATTGGCCACGGCTCCCGGATTGGTAAAGACACGCTGGTATGTGCACAGACCGGATTGGCAGGATCGTCAGTAGTCGGCAACAATGTGATTCTTGCAGGGCAAGCAGGCGTAGCCGGACACTGCAGCATCGGCGATGGCGTCATTTTGACAGCGCAATCGGCGGTGAGCCACGACATTCCAGCGGGCAAGATGATCTCCGGTTCGCCCGGATTTGATAATCGCGTTTGGTTGCGCGCCGTCACTATTTTTCAGCGGCTTCCAGAACTGCTTAAGCGGCTTGATCGCGTGGAGAAAAAGCTTCGAGCGCAGGAGCCTGCAGAAGACTCCGCAAAAGAAACCGGAGAAAAGCAATGAGGCAATTGGTTCGTCTCGTTGCAGTCCTGTTGCCGATGATGGGAATGCTTGCTGGATGCCATTCGTACCATATCGAAACGACGGTAGAGAATCACACCGGCGGGCCGATTACGCTGCTCGAGGTTGATTACCCGAGTGCGAGTTTTGGCGCTGACAAACTTGCGGCGGACGCGGTCTTTCACTATCGCTTCCAGACACGCGGTGACGGACCGTTGACGGTGCAATACGTGGCGGCCAACGGGCAGCAAGTAAAGATGAAGGGCCCGACCCTCTACGAGCGGCAGGAAGGCAGTCTCGAGATTATGCTGCTTCCCGGCGCGAAGGCGGAGTTCCATCCGGCGCTCAATCCGCAACGCTGACGGTTATTTCGGAACCTTCATCGCAGAAACAAAGACTCTGACTCATTGCCATTGCATTTTCGCCGATAAGTTCTGAGAGGCGAGGTGGTGATCCGTTGGAGATCCCAATCTGTAGAACAATGTGCGTCGCGGTTGGCGCATCGCTACAGGTCGGCGTTGCGCATCGGCGGTTGCTTCTGCGTCGTGTTGGCGGCCTCCGCCTCGGTGGGTCTGGATGATCGTGGCAGCCTGATCTGGATTGCGAACGGATTGCTTCTCTCGTATCTCCTGGTTGTTTCACGGCGCCTTTGGCTTCACTATCTTGCCGTGGGATTCATGGCTCAATTTCTGGCCGGATTTCTCTGGGATCAAGGACACTGGCCAGCCCACGTCGCTCTCGCCGGCCTTAATGTCGGTGAGGTCTTCGTTGGTGCGATTCTGCTGCGCAAGTCATCAACAGAGCCGCCACGCTTTACAGATAGAGCATACCTGCTCAAATTCACTGCTTACGCAGTCGTCATCGGCCCGACATGTGTCGGACTCATCTTTGCCTGCATCTACGCGCTGGGGATGCGGAGTGCGCCATGGCATGCACTCCTCATCTGGATCACCACTGACGGTGTCGGCACGGCGATTGTGACTCCGGGATGCGTCGCCATGATTCAATCCAAGCTTGCTATCAAAGGCAGGTTGCGGTCGCTTTGGATCTGGCCGTTGCTACTGGTTGGAATAACAGTCGGAGCATTCGCTCAAACACAGCTGCCAATCATCTTTCTTCTCTATCCATTTCTAGCGCTCGTACTGTTTCGTTTCGGGCTTGGCTGGGCGTCTGTGAGTGCGATGTTTGTTGCCGTGATTGGCGGCTGGTTCACGATTCAAGGATACGGCCCCTTTGCAGTGATCGCGCCGTTTACCGGCGTAAGCGCCACTGCGCTGTTGCAGTTCTATATCGCGTCAGGCATGTTCATGGTCTTTGCCGCCTCTTCTGTGATGGATAATCTGCGAGCGACAAAGCGCCGGTTGCAGGAGATTGTCTCTCTGCATCAACTGCTGACGGAAAACTCACGGGACGCGATCATTCTTGCCGACCTGGATGGCAAGCGCAACTTTGTATCTGCCGCTGGACAAGCCATGACGGGCTGGTCGCAAACGGAAATGCTGTCGCAACAAAGCCTCGATATCGTTCATCCAGAGGACAAGCCAATCGCAGGAGCAGTCTTCAGAGAGTTGCTTGAGGGCCGCCCGGACGCGTTAATCGAATGCCGCATACGCAAGCAGGATGGCCACTATCTATGGGTCGAGGCAAATCTTCATGCGATCAAAGACGAACAGACTGGCGCGCCTGTCGGGTTTCTCAACATGGTGAGAGATATCTCCACTCGTAAGCATGCGGAGCGGGAACTGAAGAATGCATACAAGGCACTTGAGGCTCTGGCGGTAACCGATCCATTAACGCGGTTGGCGAACAGGCGGCAGTTTGATCACGGTCTTGCTGAGGAATGGCGGCGAGGATTCCGAGAGCAGCAGGCGCTCTCATTGCTCATGATTGATGCGGATTGGTTCAAGTCATACAACGACACCTATGGGCACCCGCGGGGCGACAGTTGCCTGAAGCAAATCGCGGAGTCGGCGCAGGACGTGGTGACGCGGGCTGGAGACCTGGTGGCACGGATCGGAGGCGAGGAATTTGCTGTTCTGCTTCCTAACACGACAAGCGAAGGTGCGATGGAGGTCGCGGAAAACATATGTGCGGCGCTTCGGCAGAGGAAGTTGCCGCACAGGACTAATCCAGTGGGATATATGACCGTGTCTGTCGGTTGTGCCACGTTGATTCCGGGACCGGGGCAACACTCGTCGACACTGGTTCAGCGCGCGGACGACGCTATGTACACCGCGAAAAGAAACGGGCGCAATCAGGTGTGCTGCGCAGACACGGAAGCCGAGGCCTCCATGGCACAGCACAAGCCGACTATCCCCGTGTCGAGAAAGTGCGAATCGCTAGTGGACCATGCTCTGGAAGAGCGACGACTTGAGCAGGCTGTTGAAGTCGTTGTCTGAAGCCGCAAAATGAACGGTGAGCCGGCCGGAGTTCGAACTGATGTCCGTGGCTGCGAGGGCAGCCTTTTCCGTTTCGTTTCCGCTCATTCTCTTGTAAAGAATTGCAGCCGACAACAGCGAGGATACAGTGGCAGCGGCAAACGTGTCTCCCGTAGCGATGGTGAGGTCAAACTTTACCCCATGCTGAAAGTCCATCCCGTACCAAGAGGATTCCAGGCGCTTCTTCACGGACTCATAATCGGTAACAGATCCCGCTTCGCCCAGCACCTGCTTCATCATGACCTGGGTTCCCTTTTTGTCGAGGATGCTCCACAAAGGCGAGTAGTCGATGGTCCTCATGGCATCCATGATCGGGGCGTTGGTGAGCAAACTCGGAGAGAGGCCGTCGCGAACGTCGAGCGCGGCCTTCACTGCTTCGGGGCTGCCGAAGACCATCGTGGAGGGATCGACGAAGCAAAGCACAAATCCGGTGCGTGCCAGCGGGTAAGTGCGGTTAGTGCGGATGAGCTTGCCGGCGATCTTCTGCTTGCGGAAGTTGGCAAGAATACTCGCAGTGTCGAACTGTCCTTGCGCAATCCCTACGGTGTCGAGCTGATCTCCGGCGGACGATGTGCGGAAGAGCGCAAATGCGAGCTGATCGACATCATGGTTGTCATTTAGTCCGGACTTGCGAAGAGCGTCGTCAAATTGCTTGAGATCGGGAGGCATCACGCGATCGCGCAATTCCATCGCCGCATTGGAATTCTGCATTGCCTTGTAATCAATCACGACCAACTGCTGTACTTCATGGGGAATGGCCGCGCGCGCGTCGCCGGACAACTGTGCCGCGGGGGCCGAAACTGTCAATGCAAGGAATAAAACGAAAACCGAAACTCGGGCAAAACTTCTAACCACTTTCATCCTCCGGGAAGCCCAAAAGGGCCAGCCGCTTCGTGCGTTGCAGGAGGCAAAAAAGACCCACATTCCTGCATTGTTATTGTACCTGTGGGCTGGTTTCGAGCACTTATTACCTTGGAGTTGGTACCGTTACTCCGCACCAGGCCACGGCAACGGGTCAGCGAGCCGACGCTCGAGAATCTTGGTTTGGTCGTCGAACTCTATTAATTGACGCATCCACTCGCTGTCGCGCTCACAAGCTGCTTCTGGAACGAGACCAATGACTTCACCTTCTACGGGGGCGGTCTTGTGGCGAAGTGCGAGGCGGGAAACTGCGCTGTAGACCTGGGAGACAGGCGTGTTCTCGAAGTCTGTAATGTTCATGGACAGTTGCGCGCGCCCATGTGCGAGCACCCCCATGGCCTTCACTCCGTGAAGGGCACCCGAGCCCGACCGAAGTTCGCGGGCGATGGCGCGAACGGTGGCCACGTCGGGGGAATCGAAGTAAATGTTGTAGGCGACGAGAAACTTGCGCGCACCCACAGCGGAGGCACCGGCTGTCGGATGCAAACCGGGCCCGCCTAGATCGGGCCGTCGCGACGCTTCTTTCCGAACTGCATCCCTGAGCCCCTCGAACTGGCCGCGCCGCACGTCATCGAGGTTGGCGCGGTCGGGCCGGGAAGCTGCCGCTTCATAGAAGTAAACGGGCACGCCGAAGCGGCGCCATATCTCGAGGCCGGCCTGCCGAGCTAGCATCACACATTGTTCGAGCTTGATTCCTGAAATTGGAACGAACGGAATAACGTCGGCTGCACCGATGCGAGGATGGACTCCCTGCTGACTGGTCAGATCGATGAGGTCGACTGCCTTGCCTACGCCACGCACGGCAGACTCCAGCACGGCGGTAGGCGCACCTGCGATCGTCACAAATGACCGGTTGTGATCGGCATCCATCGTCCAGTCGAGCAGACGCACGCCTTCAACGCGCATTGCAGCAACGATTGCCGCGACACGACTGGCATCTCTGCCCTCAGAGAAGTTCGGAACGCATTCGACTACCGGTTCTTTCATTTTCGTCTCGTCCCTTTGCGGACGAATTCGGTCCAGGAAAAGCGGGGAGTTGCATTACTTCCAAAGCGTGTAACCGACTTGCACTTGAATACTGGCGTTTACGCCTGGATTGTTGTCGCCGAGCGATGCCGATGAGATGTGCATACCGTTCACGCCCACGTCGATTGACCGCTTCGGGCGGATGAAATAGTGAACTCCCCCTCCACCTTGCGGCGAAAAATTCCAGACAGACGTTCCACCGGGTATTCCGTGAGGCACCAGTACGGCGGGCGGATATTTGTGCGTGGTGTATATGAGCCCGCCTGCTGCCTGAAACCATGGCTGCCACCGGCGCGAGTGGGTAAGAAAATTCCATCGAAAGATGACAGGCGTGATGCTTGCACCTGTAAATGTTCCACCGCCGACCGGCGCAATATAAGTCCTACCTTGATAGACGAATTCCTGCATGTGAGGAGCAGGTGTGTACGACTGCCAAAGCGGCATGATATTTGCCCCAAGTTCGAACTGACCGCTGAGAATTCCCGCGTGCAGCACTGGAGTGAGGGGCTTGCCGACCTGAACGCCGAGCGCAAAGAACTTGAAATCCGAACGCTCGCCAATGCCACTTCCCCAGTTTACAAACGGTCCCCATTCGAGGCTCCTGGCCCCGCGAACCTGGGCAACTGGAGATAGGTCGGGCGACGCCGGCCTTGAGGTGGAATCCGCAGATGGAGTCGTTTGCGCCAATGTCGCTAACGTGTAAGCCATCACAGTAAACAGGGAAAGGGAAACAAACCTAACAGTTCGGATCAACGTTCATTCCTTCTGGTTGTTTTCTTCTCGCGAATGTCTTACGAAACTCCGTAGAAAAGGCCGCCACATCCGGGCGGCCCTTTTGGATTGCCATCCTTGAAGGGGCTTAGCCAGCCACTTGCTCCATTTGCTCGGCGTCCATATCGAAATTCGAATAGACATTTTGCGTGTCGTCGAAGTCTTCGAGCGCTTCGAGCAGTCGGATCATCTGATTCGCCGCCGGGCCCTCAAGTTTCGTGTAGGTCGACGCAAGCATCGTGATTTCGTTCATCGTGGTAGGGATGGCAGCGGCCTTGACCGCGGCAAGTACCCCCTCGTATGAGCCGGGATCAGTAATGATCTCCCAGGTGTCGCCTTCATCCCTCAGGTCTTCGCCGCCATGCTCGAGGACGATGTCCATCAGCTTCTCTTCAGTAGCCGTGGACTTCTCAACGCCGATGATTCCCTTTTTCGAAAACATGAAACGGACTGAGCCGGTTTCGCCGAGGTTGCCGCCGTTCTTTGAGAATGCATGTCGAATTTCGCTGACGGTGCGGTTTCGATTATCGGTCAGTACCTCGACGATGATGGCAACGCCACCGGGACCGTAGCCCTCGAAAGTGATTTCCTCGTAGTTGACGCCTTCCAGTTCGCCTGTGCCGCGCTGGATGGCGCGCTTGATGTTCTCGGCAGGCATGTTTTCAGCCTTGGCGGCCAGGACAGCGGTACGAAGTCGCGGGTTACCGTCGGGGTCTCCACCACCGCCTTTTGCGGCAATGGTGATTTCCTTGATTAGACGGGTGAATATCTTGCCGCGCTTAGCATCGAGCGCGCCCTTTTTGTGCTTGATTGTGGCCCATTTGGAATGGCCGGACATGTGAACCTCAGTGACCGTAAAGATACCGGCGCGGACCCGCACCTGACCTTGTGAGTATACCACTGGGGCAAATGAGTCTCTAAGGGTTGGATTTGCGGGTGCGGGTTGTTCGCTTGGCCCCCCCGCCAGACGCTTTCTTCTTCATCCAGGTGAAGTATTCCTTGTCTTCCTGGATCATGTGCCGGGCGACGAGTTCATGGACGATGAAGTTCATAAGCACACCGGCAGTCGTCTCATGTTTTCTGAAGCGGACCGCGAGATCATGCGCATGAGCCAGCAGCTTTCGGTGACTCTGCCCGTGCGATTGAGTCATAGGAAAGCCGTTGGCCTCAAGCAACTGCTCTTCGTGCTTGAAGTGTTGTGCGATGTGGGTCAATAATTCGTCGACAAGCGGCGCAGCTTCAGTCGATTGTCCGTCGGAGCCGAGGATGCGGTTGGCAAGTCTAAACAGTTCCAGGTGCTCGTTGTCGATCTCCGGGATACCGCACTCATAGTGTTTCCGCCAATACAGTTCGGGGGGGCGAGAATTCTCGGATTGACTCTTTGATTCCCAGTACATGTCGTCGGCATTGGTGACTACCCGATTGCGTCCCGCCTGTTTCGCCTGATACATGGCCGTGTCCGCACGATCGACCAACCCGGCGAAGCTTTCCCCGGGACGTTGCGAAACCACACCCAGGCTAGCGGTAACTCGTACCCCGCTTGGGAATCTGTGAGCCTCAAGGGAGGCCCTAATTCTCTCCGAGACGTGCTCAGCGCCGAAAGATCCGGTGTCGGGCAGAAGGATCAGGAACTCTTCGCCGCCCCATCGACCAAACAGGTCGCCAATGCGCAGGCATGTACGGGTGATATCGGCGAAGATGCTAAGCACCTCGTCGCCTGTCGCGTGCCCATAGGTGTCGTTGACCGCTTTGAAGTTGTCCAGATCAATCATCACCATGGACAGCTTGTACCCGTGGCGCCCGGAACGGAGCAGTTCCACACCGGCTCGTTCTGCGAAGCTGACGCGGTTTAGAGCCTTTGTCAACGAATCAAGCGAGGCCTGTTTTTCGAGCGCAAACTGCAGGAGTTTGCGCTTAGTAATGGCATGAAAGCTCGCGACAACGCACCCTTTCGCGCCGTTCTTGCCTGGATAAGGTGCATAAGAAATCTCCACCCAAAGCGTCTTTCCTTCTTTGGAAATGAAGCGCTTCTCAACCACAACCGCGGAGGTGTCACTCTTAAGTTCCGTTGTCGTGGGAATTCTAAGAGGTGGATCTCCTCTGGGAACTTGTAAGCTGCTCAACGACATCCGCAGGAGTTCTTCCTTGCTGATTTTGAAGATACCCGCGAGCTTTCTATTGACTGCGAGAAACTTGCCATCCTGATCGACTACCCCGATACCGATATCGGCTAACTCGAACGCTATGCGAAATCTTTCCTGTTCGTTCAATGGCGGTTGCGTTGCGTTTTGAACCCGAGTCTTTCGGGTCGCAATCTGACTGTACATGTCAATCCCCGGTCACTTCTGGAACGATGCTCTTGGGCATTGACTTGGATGCGTGTGACACTGCATGGGTATATTCGGGAAATTGGCAATTCCCCTTCCTGGTCGGCGGGTTGAAGCACGTTTCCGGACCCGTTTTGACTCTGAAGAAACAGTCAACGGACCCGATATGGTCAAATGAGAGCAAGAGCAAATCCCGCCTCTTCACCCAACCGGAACGCCTAAAGGAGCGTGCTTGAAGTCCCTCTTCTTCGGCTGTCTGCTGTTTGCCGTGGCCCTTGGAATGGCTCATGCCCAGGGAAACTACGAGATTCAGGTTTACGGATCCGAAACGGTGGCGCCCCGCACCACCATGGTCGAAGTGCATTCGAATTACACGGCCGACGGAGAACCCGATTACATAGATGGTGTTGCTCCCACGAATCATGCTGTCCACGAGACTCTTGAGATTACGCAGGGCCTCAATGGGTGGTCGGAGGTTGGCTTCTACGTCTTTACCAGTTGGCAAAGCGAAACCGGGATGCAATGGGTCGGCGACCACATCCGACCTCGCGTGCGCGTGCCGGAAAGCTGGAAATGGCCGGTCGGAGTAAGCCTTTCAACGGAAATCGGCTACCAGAGGGCACTCTATTCGCCCGATACCTGGACGTGGGAGATTCGACCTATTGTCGATCGAGAAATGGGCCGGTGGTATTGGGCCATCAACCCGGCATTTGAGCGCACGTGGCATGGGCCGGGTGTTAAGGATGGACTCGTTTTCACACCTGGGGCGAAGGTCAGCTACGCATTCACCAAGGTGATTGCAGGGGGCGTCGAATATTACGCGGACTACGGCAGCCTGGCTAATATCCTCAGCCTTCATGATCAGCAACAACAGGTGTTTCCTGTCATCGACCTCAACGTGTCGCCGAAGTGGGAGATCAACTTTGGCGTCGGCGTAGGTGCAACGGCGTCGACCGACCACTGGATAATCAAGGGCATTCTCGGTCGGCGATTTGATTGGGGACGGAAAAAGAAATAGAGAGCCTGCCGATCCATCCGAGTTGGATCTTCGAGGCACATAGAAGCAGATAGTTTTGCTCTTGCTAACAGAGAGGCAAATCCAAAGCGCGAAGTTTTTCAACTTTCCTTCTTCTTCAACTTTCCTTCCTGGAAAGTTTCGCCAAACATCCTTCTTTGCCATGACCCACTGTTAGTTCTCCCAGTTGCGCGGGAGTTGAATCCCTCCTACTGTTGTCTTGGAAAACCAGCCTGCGACTCAGATTCGAACAATTTCTTTGACGCAACTGCTCGTTGTCTATGGTCCGGGGATTAACACAGATCATCCGCCTTGCGTCGCTTCGGGGATATAGCTCCTCGTGTTCTTCCCCTCAGTCGTACAACACATTTTGCAATGAAGAAGTTGGAGAGAAATGATGAATCGAAGCAAACTTTTCACGAACGTGTCGATCCTAGTCCTCTCGCTTGGGATGGCTGCCTTGTCGAGCACAATTGCCTCCGCGCAAACGAAGCTGGAAGGAATCATCAAGGGACGCAGCGGCCCACAGATCTTCCTGCAAACAGCAGATTCACCGAAGGTCGTTGTTTTGCTGACGGATAGTACCGACGTTGCCCAGGTACAGGGTGCCCTCAAGGTCCGCAAGAAGGAAATGTCAATGGCTGCCCTCATCCCGGGGCTACCCATCCAGGTTGAAGGAAGCATGAATGCGGACAATCAGCTGGTCGCGAGCAAAATCAGATTCAAGGGCAACGACTTTGAGCAGGCACAGGCTATTCAGGCTGGACTGGCAGAAACCAGTGCCAAGGCTAGCCAAAATGAAGCAGAGTTGGCAAAGCACAATGCCGAACTTGCAGCGCAGAACGCCGCGCTGACCGAGCAGGAGAAAAAGATCGCTGCCAACAAGGCGGCCATCGCCGCGAACTCCGCGCGATTTGGCGAACTCAACGATTACTACATTCTCGATCAGGTAACCGTCTACTTTGGAAACGGAAAGGTTGATGTTGATTCAAAGTACGACCCTGAGTTGATCGCGCTAGCGCAAAAAGCGAAGTCAATAAATGGCTACATGGTCCAGGTGAAAGGCTATGCCTCGGCGACAGGCAGCGCAGCCCTGAACCAGAAATTGAGTGAAGAGCGCGCCAACAATGTCAGCAGCATCATGTTGCAGAAAGGCAATATCCCACTTACGAACATGCTGGCTCCCGGAGCAATGGGTGAGAGCCGTCAGGTCGGAGGAGACGAGAAAACCGCCGATACAGAGGCCGAAAACAGGCGTGTCGTGGTTCGGATACTGCAAAACAAAGCCATCGCGGGGACTTAGAGACTTGCTTGCCGCCCAGGCTGCGCCGGATCGTATCCTAGCGCAGCCTGCTTCCCTAGGACATATCGTCGCTGTCGAATCCTCCGCCGGAATCGAAGGCGCCGAAATCGTCCAGTCCAAGTCCGTCGTCAAGATTGGAATCAGCGAACCCTGACGCATTGCTATCATCCTGCTCGAATCCCCGCAGATTATCGCCGCCGTCGCTGTATCCGGTGTCTGTGAACTGCCCGCTGCTGTGCCCGAGATGCTCGCGAGCTTGTTCGGCACCACCACCAACGGGCTCGTCGTAGTAGTTGTTGATGACGGTCTCTTCGACTGGACGGCCAAATCCTCCGCCAAAGCCGCCCATGCCGAAGCCGGATCCACCAAAGCCATAGCCTCCGTGCCCTCCCAGGCCGTGGAGGATCGCCTCAACGCCTTCAAATGCCAGCGCCCCGGCCGCAACTCCGGCAGCAGTCTGCATGGCCCCGCGCAGAAAGCTCGGCGGCCCAGGCTGATAAGGCACGTACTGAGGTTGCTGCTGATATTGAGGCTGTGCGTATTGAGGTTGAGGCGGCCCGTAGTTGGGCACTGGCTGATACGGGGGCGGCTGTGGCCGAGCCGGTTCCGGGTCGCGGTCGCCGAGCAAGCGCCCGAGAAAGCTGGTGGTGTGGCTGGGCTCCGGACGCGCCTGCTGCATCTGCTGTTGAAGTTGGGCGACCTGTGCCCTGGCCTGTTCAAGCGCAATGTTCTGCACCAGAACGGTCTGCGCCATGATGTAGAGCGCGTCGGGGTTTCGACCGAGCGACTGATTGAGCAGCGCTTCGGCCTCGGGATCCTTTTCCTGCAATTGAGTCTGGTTTACCCGTTCGACGAGGGAGCTGAGAAGCTGTTCTTCCTGGGGAGTCACTGAGTCAACCTCCGACGGCGCTCCTGTTGCGGGAACGGGCCGCCTCTGAGGAATGAGACGCGCGCGTTCCTGCAAAGTTGCTCGCCGGAGGACAGTACGCAAGGGGCCGCAGGACGGTTCCCGACCGGATCAATTCCCTACCCCACAAGAGCCAGAGCGCGAATAGCTTCTTTTCGCACGGTCAGGCGGTCAATCAAATCCGGGCGCACTTCGTATCCACGACCAGGCGTATCAGAAACGACAATTTCGCCTTCTGGCGAGACGGTGACCTCAGGCTCGATGATGTCCTCGGCCCAGTAGCGCGCTGATGCCGACACATCCCCTGGCAGGGAGAAGTTTTCGAGAGACGAGAGCGCAATGTTGTGCGACCGTCCGATTCCCGACTCCAGCATTCCTCCACACCAGACGGGAATACCACGTTCCTGCGCCGCGTTGTGAACTGCGATGGCCTCGGAGAATCCGCCGACGCGCCCCAATTTGATGTTGATGATCTTGCAGGACTCCATCTCGATCGCTGCCAGGGCGTCACGCCGATTGCGAATCGACTCATCGAGGCAGATGGGAGTATTCATGCGCTTCTGAAGCATGGAGTGGTAATAGAAGTCGTCATGCCAGAGCGGTTGCTCGACCATCAACAGGTCGAAGGCATCGAACGTCGTCAGGTGGTCGGAGTCGCGCAGCTTATAGGCTGAATTCGCATCGCAACTCAGCATGATATCCGGCCACTGATCACGCACCTTTTCAAACACCTCAACATCCCAACCCGGTTTGCATTTCAGCTTGATGCGCTGATAACCGGCAGCCAACTCCTGCTCAATGATGTCGAGCAGGTCGGGGATGGACTGTTGAATGCCGAGAGAGACGCCGCAAGGAATGGTCTCGCGTACGCCGCCAATCAATTGGGAGAGGGAGACACCCTCGCGCTGCGCTTCGAGGTCCCACACAGCGTTCTCAAGCGCCGCCTTGGCCATGGGATTGCCGCGAACAAGCTTGAAAATTCCGGGGCAATCGCCACCATGCTCGGGCGTCTCGTTGGCCAGCATCGGGGCTAGATCATTGACAAGAATCTGCCAGGCGGTGTCTGTCGATTCGCCCGAGAAATGCGGCCGCTCACCTGCCGTGCATTCGCCCCAGCCTGTGAGCCCCTCCGACTTGATCTCAGCCAGCAGAATTCTGCGGTTGCGGGTGACGCCAAAACTGGTTTCAAAGGGTCGCACTAGAGGGAGATGAAGCTCGCGAAGAATGATTTCGTCGATTTTCATAAGATTTCTATTCCTTGGAATGTCTGCATATGAACAGGTTGACCTCAATTCACCGGCTCGGCTGATTTCAGGTGCGCGACGGTTGGGTCCATCGACCCAGTTCGAAGACTCCGTTACCTTCCCCATCCCGAGTAAAGGCGACTACAGCTAAACCTTGGGAAAATGCATTTTGAAATCTGAGTCGATTCTCCAACTGAACGGTGAGAGCTTTTCCGCGGCCACCGGGGGAAGCTTTCCATTCGTAAATAGAAGCTGGGACCAGGATTCGCTCTTCGATTTTGATTTGATCCTTAACGCTTTGCTCGGCTGCGTCGCTGCCATCCAGAATTCCTGTGACACGGGGAGAGTCCAGATACCACTCGGCAACCAGACGATCTGTCGGAAGTCCACCTTGCAATCGAGAAGAGGATACACCATAAAAATTCACGTGGTAGCAACGCACCACCGCACCCAGCTTGTGGATATTAAGATGCGCGTTCTTGATCTCAAGCGGATCGAAAGTCCACTCAATGCGCCGAATACCCCGGCTAAGTGCTTCACGACGCTGTTCCAACTTGAGTTGTGCGCCGAGCCCGCGGTCGCGATAGCGGTCACGGACCGCGAGCATGTGCGAGTGCAGGTAGGCCTGTGGATTTCCGTCTGTGGAATTCGGTCCGGTTTTCACGCCCGGCAAAGACATGGCGAAGCCGACCATCGATTCGGGACTGCCCTGGCTTGAGGCTCCCGGCAGATCGGTATCGAACGCGCCGAGCACCTGGCCGCCGATTTTCTGCGCAACCAGAAATGCCTTGCGCGGGATGATATCGCTGTCGTCATAACCCCAGGTCTCGATCTGGAGTTGAACGCACGCCTCCAACTCATCGAAGCCGGAGCACTCGCGGATCACGATCATGGTTTGGTCTCCGGCTGTTGGACTTCCAGATTTGCTGTTGCGCCGACGGCCGCAAGTTTGCGTTTTGCATCAGTCCAGAGCGCCTCGAGTTCGGCGGGGGGCAGGTCTTCGAGGGGGCGCGAGGAGGCTTTCTCCATCTCGCGAAAGCGCTGACGAAATCGCAGATTGCAGCCGCGGAGCGCCATTTCGGCGTCGACGCCCAGATGACGGCCGAGGTTTACGACGGTGAACAGGAGATCGCCCAGTTCGGCTTCAACCTTAGGGTCGCCTGCTGGACCGCCCGGCTGATGTTCGGCTGAGGCAGCTTCGGCCTCGAGCTCTGCAGTTTCCTCAACGACCTTGGGAAGCAGATCGCGCCAGTGGGGCCAGTCAAAGCCCGACTTCGCAGCTTTAGAGCCAAGCTTCGCAGCCTCGGCCAACGCTGGCATCGCGCGCTGCACGGAATCGAGTCTCGATACCTCATGACGCTCTTCAGGATTCAAAACCGCCGTCGGCGCCTTTTCAGCGGCTTTGATCT
>Ga0207706_10001448_pt1 | contig 23731 bp, 24 predicted proteins | sample KBSC53metaG_FD_184318 | JGI IMG/M metagenome (GOLD analysis project Ga0207706, IMG submission 184318) | Corn rhizosphere microbial communities from Kellogg Biological Station, Michigan, USA - KBS C5-3 metaG (SPAdes) (version 2) | ecosystem: Host-associated > Plants > Roots > Rhizosphere > Soil ... | reverse complement strand
ATATTTACGGAGGCAACAGCTTCAACACGAAGAAGCCGGATCCCGAAGGCCTGCTCGCGCTAATGAATGAGGCCAATGCGAGCCCTGCCGAGACCGTGATGATCGGCGACAGCCAGGTTGATGTTCTTACGGCGCGGAACGCCGGCGCATGGTGCATCGGCTGCACTTTTGGCTTGGCCCCCGGCAGCCTTGAAGTCATCCCTCCGGATGTTTTGGTGGACTCTCCGGCAGACTGGACAGCAGCTTTAAGCCCGGCATGAGCCGATTCGTAAGCGCTGGAAATCCGCCTGGAATTTTACCCCGATTTTGCACCATTGATTGTGCGGAACTTTTAGGGCCTTGGGGGCGTAACATTGTGAGGAGAGGCGCCCTCATGATCCAGCGACTGATTATTGCTTGCCTGTTCGCGTCTGTATTCGCGCTTTCTGCAACCCCAGCTCACAGTGAAGGCGATGCCGTTTCCTTCGGCAGCAGCATCCACGTGCGCCCCGGTTCTTCGGTACACGACGCAGTGTGCTTCTTCTGCAGCGTCCACGCCGACGGCACGGTCGAGGGGGATATTGTTGTTTTCTTCGGGAACGTGCACATAGCTGGCGCAGCCCATCACGATGTCGTCGATTTCTTCGGCAACGTAACAGCGGAAGACGATGCCACGATTGGCCACAGCCTGGTGAATTTTTTCGGTGTTGTGCGGCTTGGGGAAAACGTCTCGATCGGCCAGGATCTTGTTGCGATGTTTGGCGGGGTAAACGCGCCCGATTCTGTCACAGTGGGCGGCAACCGCGTGCAACAACCTGCATGGCTCTTCTTTGCTCCGCTTTTGATTCTGGCTTCGATCATCATTTTCATTGTCCACGAGGTTCGCAGCCACCGTCGCCGCCAACTTCTGGCTTACCCGATGCCTCCCTATCCGCCCGCGCCTCCATCTCCGCCGCAAGCACATCCATAGTGCTTCCGGCCTTTCAAGACTCCGTAGAATCAGATAAGGTGCCTTCCCAAATCCGGGGTTCGGCACCTTCTTTTATGGAGAAATGAATGTTTGCACGTCCCTTGCGAATCGTGATTCCCGGCGGGAGCGGCCAGGTTGGACAGGTCTTAGCGCGTTATTTCCAGGAGCGCGGTCATCATGTCACCGTTCTCACCCGGGGTCCACATACGGCACAGTGGCAGACGGTGCATTGGGACGGCGAAAATCCCGGCCTGTGGACGCAATATCTTGAAGGCTCCGACGTATGCATCAATCTCACGGGGCGAAACGTCAACTGTCGCTATACCTCCGAAAACCGCGAGTCGATCTATAACTCCCGGATTCTCTCGACTCAGCTGCTGGGCCGGGTTATCGCAGAGTTGGCAAACCCGCCCCGCGTCTGGCTGAACGCATCGACGGCGACGATCTATCGGCACGCACTCGACAGGCCGATGGATGAAGAGACCGGACAGTTGGGAGGCAGAGAGCCAAATGTGCCCGATACATGGAACTTCTCAATACGCGTCGCAAAAGATTGGGAGGCAGCCTTCTTTGAGACGCCCACGCCGCTTACTCGTAAGGTCGCAATGCGCTCCGCCATCACGTTTAGCCCGAAGCCGGGCAATGCCTTCTCTGTGCTGTTGAATCTCGTGCGCGTTGGCCTCGGCGGCAAGCAAGGAAATGGACGGCAGTTTGTCTCGTGGATCCACGAAAACGACTTCGCTCGTGCCGTCGAGTTTCTGATTGAGCGCGAAGATCTGTCTGGGCCCGTCAACATCGCGTCGCCGAATCCCGAGCCTAACCGCGATTTCATGTCTGCGCTGCGCGAGGCATGGGGAATGCCGAATGGTCTGCCAATCCCTGCACCGCTTCTCGAACTGGGTGCGATCTTTATGCGTACCGAGACGGAACTTGTGCTGAAGAGCCGGCGCGTCGTTCCAGGGCGCCTGCTCGATGCCGGATTCAAGTTCGAATTTCCGAACTGGCCCCACGCTGCCGAAGATCTGGTTGAGCAATGGCGGCACAGGCACGATTGATCCAGTCCTACTTTCTGGCGGGAGTGATGTCGGTGACAGGCAGATCCCAGTGCGACGCGAGGATTTCAAATCGCCGCTGCTCTTCTCGCTTGTAAGTCTCCTGATCCGGCCAAAGCTGCTTGACCAGTGCTTCTTCGTCAGGATTCGTCGTAGTCGCCACCGTCGAGTTCTTATAGCGAATCGTGACGCGATAGTCCCAGCGGCCATCTTCCGTCGTGTGATATGCCGGTGCTTCGATCTTCACGGCCAAGATGCGACCGGTCGATGCAATCTTTTGCAGCAGTGGGTAGTGATTCTTCAAAAACAGATCGTGAAACTCCTGCTGATGCCCCCACTTGACTTTGTAGTAATACTCGATCGTGTAGGGTTGGTCAGCAGCGCCCTGTGCAGGCGCGCCCTGTGCTATCAGGGGTGTGGCAATCAACGCGGCGAAGAATGCAACTAGAAGTACAACATAAATCCGGCGCATGAAGCCTCCTTGGGAATGTTGGTTGCCATTCTACCTTGGAGGCGTCATGCGTTTAGCCCAGGAAGATCTATATAAGCCGCCGCGACCGGCCCAGGCTTTCTTGCCGCTGCGGATGTAAAATAACCCTTCTCCCAATTGCCCGAGTGGTTTGAAAGTCTCAACCTAGACTCCGGCGAGCGATTCCAGCGCCATACGACTCGGGATCGTCAACGTCGACCCGTTAAAGGCCACCAGATGCTGGCTCTTGAACGTGCTGAGCGTGCGTGTTACGGTCTCGCGAGAAGCGCCGATAAACTCGCCGATCTCTTCATGTGTTAATGAAAAGCGGAAGCGCGTGCCGTTCTCAGTCTTCTGGCCGCTCTCGCTCCAATCGAGCAGCAGGCGAGCCAGTTTTTCGGGAGCCGTTGAAGACAGCGCAACCGTACGGAGTTGCTCGCAAGCCACCTTGTATTGCAGGCTCAATTCCTGAGTGACGGTTTGATAGACCTCAGGGTGGCGAGTAAGGAAGTTGAGAAACTGCGTCCGCTCGATAACAGCTATTTTTGCCGGATAGAGAACCTCGGCCGTCATCTCGCTGGGAAGGCCGGAGAGCGCCGACGATAGCCCGAGAATCTCGCCTGCCTTGGCGATGCTGAGGATGAGACGCTTGCCGTCGCTCGAGTTGATCGAGAGCTTCACTTCTCCCGAAAGAATGATGAAGAGACCTGAAGACGCCGTTTTCTCAGAGAACAGCAAGACGCCGGGCTGATACGAGGTTGGGAACTCCATCGACTCAAGGTCACGCAATGCCGAGGGTGTCAACTTCTTGAAGAATTCGCCGGTCCGCTGAATCTGGCCTGTGCAGCCGCTGTTTGTCTCACGCATTGTTTGCATGTCCCGTCTCCTCTTCATCACTTTTGGGGTTGCTTGCCGCGACCTCAGCGGCAAGAAATTGCGTCCATGGAGTGCTCGCAACAAGCACTGCATTCGTCTGTGCGTAGATCGCTCTCAGAATGCTCTTGCCTTTAGCATCCGCATAGGTCACGTTGTGCAGATCGATCGTTAGTTTTCGAGAGGCTAGTTGCGGTGCCGTTTCCACCCAGACGCGGTTAAGTTCCTCCGCCCAAGGCCCCGCAACTCGCCCCTCCAACCTCAGCACCATCTCGTCTGCCGTTTCTTGTATGTCTATTCGCAACGTATGGTGGCCCGCCTCGGCCTCGCCCTTACTAAAGGCAAACGGCGTGCCAAACGGAACAGACTCTGGCGCTAAAGAGTGCTAGCGATTGTAATGAAAAGGTTTAAATAATTCTTAATGGGATAGCTTGTCCGTATGGCGGAAGTGAAGTGACGAAGTGACGATGACGAAATCTCGTCACCGAGACTACATGTAGTCACTGCGCTCGATGCCGAGCTTCTTCAGTTTTGAATTTAGTGTAGTTCGCTTGAGACCCAATCGCGCGGCCCCGCCATCGGAGCCGCCGATCTGTCCCTTGGTCTCGCGCAAAACCCGCAGGATGTGATCGCGCTCGGCGGCCTGTAGCGTGGGATTCCTTTCCAGCTGATCTTCCTCTTCAAGCGTATTCGTTTCCAATTCAGCAAGAGGAACATAGAGCTCCGGTCCACGGGTCAGAATCACGGCGCGCTCGAGAAAGTTCTCCAACTCCCGAATATTTCCCGGCCAGGGCCAGCGCGTCAGCGCGTTCATCGTCTCTTGCGGAATCGTTTCGATGGCCTTTCCCATGCGTCGGCTGTGAGCCGAGACGAAATGCCTCACGAGCACGGGAATGTCTCCCGCCCGGTCGCGAAGTGGCGGCGCAAAAATAGGGAACACCTTGAGTCTGTAATAAAGGTCGCTACGGATTGCTTTTCGACCACCATCTGCGCCAGATCGCGGTTGGTGGCGGCGATCAGGCGAACATTTACGGGAATCGACCGGCTCCCCCCGAGGCGTTCGATCTCCCGTTCCTGCAGTGCGCGAAGCAGCTTCGGCTGCAAATCGAGGGGCAGCTCGCCAATCTCATCCAGAAAAAGTGTTCCCTCGTGGGCCAGTTCCAGCCGCCCCATCTTTCGCGCGATGGCACCGGTAAACGCGCCCTTCTCATGTCCAAATAACTCACTCTCAATCAGTCCAGATGGAATCGCGGCGCAGTTGAGCTTGATAAAGGTGCGATCGTTGCGTGGGCTGAGGCGGTGAATAGCGCGTGCCAGTAGTTCCTTCCCGGTTCCAGTCTCGCCTTGGATCAGCACTGTGGCATTGGTGGGTGCCACAGTTTCAATCTGCTTCAGCACCTGGCGAAGTCCGCCGCTCTCGCCAACAATGTCTTCGAAACGGTTCTCGAGATTGATCTCCTCTTCAAGATATTGCTTCTCCTGGCTCAGCTTGTCGCGCAGTTCCGCAATCTGCCGAAACGCCACTGCGTTGGATACCGCCATAGCAACCTGACCTGCAAGCTGCACAAGCATATCGGCGTCGTGCTGAGAAAATGTCCCTTCAATCCTGCTGGCTATCGCAAGAACCCCGACTGTCTCTCCACGGTGAATCAGTGGAACCCAGCATCCAGAACGCATTCCCAAATCTGTGAGATGACGCACGCCTTCAGCAGCAAACCGAGGCTCTTGAATGCGATCAAGCAAGACAGGCTCACGCGATCTAAAGGCCAACTCGGCCGGCGAGCCGTCCATGGGCAAACGGACGTCAGTGCGGCGCGATTCGCCCTCGGCGACATTGAGAAATTGAACCATCAGCGTCCCCGACTGAACCTCATAGAGACCAAGTGTCGCGGCATCGTGAGGTACAACCTCGCGCAAACTTGCGGAGATCGCTTCCAGCAACTTCCGCACATCCATGTTGGACAGAAGCGCTCCGCTCAGTTGCAGCATCACGGCTTCTTCGGCACGCTTGCGGTCGGTATAATCGCGCGTCACCTTGGCAAACCCTGTGAGTTCGCCCGTTGTGTCACGGATCGCTGTCAGAATGACGTTGGCCCAAAACCGCGAGCCGTCCTTGCGAACGCGCCAACCTTCCTCTTCGATTCGCCCACGCTCCGTAGCGAGACGCAACAATTCCGCAGGTCTGCCCCGTTCCGCATCTTCCTGTGTGAAAAAGCGCGAGAAGTGCTTTCCAATAATTTCGTCTGGCGTGTAATGCTTGATGCGTTCTGCGCCCGGGTTCCATGTTGTGATGTAACCTTCGCGGTCGAGCAGATAAATTGCGTAGTCCCTGACACCTTCGACTAGCGACCGGAGTTGCTGATCGCTCCGGCGCGCTGCATCTTGCACAGCTTGCTGCTCTGTCACATCGCGCACGAAGCTCAGCACGATTGGTCCGGACGGCATTTCCAGGGGCTTCAACATGATGTCCACCGGAAACTCGCTGCCGTCTTTGCGCAATCCGAACAAATTCATTGCCGCGCCCATCTGTCGGGCACGCGGGTGCGCGTTGTAATTTTCACGATGACTGGGATGTCGGGATCGGAAGCGGGCCGGAACGAGGCCCTCGATGGGTTGGCCGATCAGTGCGGCCTGTGTGTAACCAAATAATTCCGAAGCACGCGGGTTCGCGCCACGGATGATTCCTTCGCCATCCGTGACAAAAATCGCGTCCGGAGAAACCTCAAAAAGGTTCTTCCATGCAAATTGAGCGAACTCGGCCCTTTTTGGAAATACCGCAGCCGCGCCCTCATCCGGGGAATCAGACGGGTGCATATACGCACGATAGTCGCTGCGTGTATCGGTTGCAACCTTGAAAGCTGGCGTATGTCATACGCAATACATAACGGACGCATGCGAGGTTACGAATTTGAAATGTCACGTGCAACACATAACAAGCGGATACGAAATATTTGACCTAAAACCGACTAGCTCACTACGCGTTTGACTACCTTTTTCGTGCGGCGCTTTTTGCATGCTGCGAAAGAGCATCGTGAGATGTCGTATTCTTCGGCTCCCGCTGCATCGTTTTCATGCGCGACCGGCCCCGTCGGGTGGAACCCTCCTCTTCGGTCTTGGGTTCTGTCCTTCCTATTTCGTAGTCCTTTTCCGCTTTATGCCGTGTCTCCGCGCTTGTCTTGCCGCGGGCAGGCGGCTTAAGCGGCACCCCCGCCCGCCGGGCCTTGCTCAAGCCGATCGCAATTGCCTGTTGCGGGGAACGAGCGCCATGCTTTCCTTCGCGCACATGTTCGATCTCTTCGCGAACAAACTCACCTGCTGCCGTTGAGGCGGACTTTCCTTCGCGCAAATCCTTTTTCGCTTTCTCGGTGACAGCTTTCTCAGGCATGGACCCCTCCATTCGACGAGTACGTAATTGCTTTCGTCGAATTCGATGCCTGATGCAATTTGTGGGATGTCGGCGGTCGTCGAAGAAGTTCCGACAGGCACAGCGCGTCTCCTGTGCGCTCTTGCGTAACCTCACTTAATGAGTGGCGACTGCCGCCACGCGCGGTCTGATGCCCTCCCCGATTGGGCCGTGATGATTGAGCTTCGTGTTCATCCACTCCACCATCTGGCGCTCCCAGTCAGGGACGCCTGGCAGCTTGTTCCACTCACCCGTGCCATGGCGTCCGCCGGAAATACGGATGATGTCGCATTCCACCCCGACGTTTTTTAGCGCGGCTTGCAGGTTTGTCGCTTCTGAAAAAGGTATGTACTCATCTTGATCGCCGAGTATCTCGAGAAACGGCGGATCGTCCTTCGAAACGTAAGTGATTGGCGAGGCCTCGCGAATCGCTTCCTTCTCGCCCTTTTGGGCAATCAGTGGATCGAGCAGCATATGTACTGCGGAGTTCATCGGAACAAATTCGAAGCTGCTCTGTGCATAGAGACTCACTACGGCTTGAGCCTGCGCGCTTTCACGATCCACGGAGTCCGCTGCGCTCGGATCCCCCGGCGCGTTCAGCAGGCCCACCATGTTGCTTAGAAAGCCGCCCGCGGATCCTCCGACGAGTGCGATTCTGCTCGGATCTGCGTCCCACTTCGCTGCGTTGTGGCGGATATAGCGGACGGCTCGCTGCACATCCAGCACCATGTATGGGTACGGGTATTTGGGAGTGAGGCGATAGTTGACTGAAAACACCGCGTACCCCGCAGGCGCAAGAAAGTCCGCGACATAAGCCTCGCTGCCGCTCTTGCTGTCGCCGCCGTGATACCCGCCGCCATGAATGATGATTGCGATCGGATGCGGACTGGCGCCTTTCGGCGCGTAGTAATCCATCGTCAACTGCTGACCGTCCGCAGTCCCATAAACCAGGCCATCTTGCGTCGGAGAGCGCTCTTCAGCCGCAATTGCCGCCACGAAGAACAGGCATACGGCGACAACTGCAAGGCACGCTTGCTGCGGAGAGTTGTATTTCACGGGTGGTGCCCTCTACTCCCTATATTGACTACTTATATTACGGACCCGTGAAGAAGCCTGCGATATCGCTTCGCCGATCAGCCTTTGATCAACCAAAACACCAAAGTCCTGCACCTTCTCTGCCGATCGCGAATCCAAAGCTGCACAGGAGAATTCTAGAGATGTCTCAAAAGATTGCATTCATTACTGGTGGAAACCGCGGTCTCGGTTTCCAGACCGCGCTTGACCTCGGACTCGACAAGAAAGCCGGAGTGAAGGTCGTCATCGGCTCACGTAACCTGGCGCAGGGCAAAGAAGCCCTTGCAAAATTGCACGCCGCAGGCGTCGACGCCGATGTACTTCAATTCGACATTACAAAGGGCACTGATTACAAAGCCGCCTACGACTACTTCGATTCGAATTATGGTCGCCTCGATATTCTCGTGAATAATGCCGGCATTGCCGGCGGCACCTTCCCGGGCACGGGCCCGGAGCACAGGGCTTCCGATGTTCCTCTGGATTTGCTGCACAAGGTGTTCGATACGAACTTTTTCGCACAGGTGGCGCTGACCGAAACGCTCCTCCCGCTAATCAAGAAGAGCCCCGCCGGGCGCATCGTCAACCTCTCCAGCATTCTCGGCTCACTCACGTTGCATGCCGATCCGAAGTCCCCGATCTACGACGCCAAATCTTTTGCGTACGATGCTTCAAAGTCGGCACTCAACGCATTCACCATCCACTTGGCCTACGAGCTGCGCAACACAAACATCAAGGTCAACTCCGCGCATCCCGGGTGGGTAAAGACCGACATGGGCGGCCAGAGCGCCACTTTGGAAGTGAGCGAAGGGGGCAAGACCAGCGCGGCGCTGGCACTGCTGTCGAATGACGGCCCAACCGGCGGCTACTTTCACATGGGGAAGCCTCTGCCCTGGTAGGCAAATCTCCGTACGGCTCATCCTTTCCGCAGCGGCTGCATCACGATGAGTGTCGCCGCGAAGGCCTGCGGTTCTAACCGGAGGCCTGCGTGCTTTTTTTGCGCCTTTCAGAAATCGAAATATAAGCCCAGGTTCCGAGGAACGAGCCAAAGCACCCGCTGAGGAGATGGAGAACTTCGTGGATATAGTGAATTTGAAACAGCTGATGGAGAAAGTCGTGGATCATCCGTCTGCCCCTCGCCAATTTGCAGTCAAGTCGCATGAAATCGCTGCAATTACCTTAGCTTGATTGAGATTCTTGGGCCCGCTATGACTTTTTGATTTCGTCCCAATCAGTCGGAAATTCTCACAGACAATCTTCGCCAAATATTCGCCATTCCGGTATAATCTCGAAATGGATTTTCAGCTTGTGACCAGCTACAAACCGCGCGGAGACCAGCCGCGAGCCATTGAGGAATTGATGGACGGACTGGCCGCGGGTGAGAAGCACCAGGTGTTGCTTGGCGTCACCGGCTCCGGCAAGACGTTCACCATGGCGAAGATTATTGAGCAGTCCAATCGACCTGCGCTCATCCTTGCCCATAACAAGACTCTTGCCGCCCAGCTTTATCACGAATTCAAACAGTTCTTTCCCGGAAATGCCGTCGAGTATTTTGTCAGCTATTACGACTACTACCAGCCCGAGGCTTACATTCCGGCCGGCGATCTCTATATCGAAAAGGAAGCAACGATCAACGAAGAGTTGGACAAGCTTCGGCTGTCGGCTACTCGCAGCCTCTTTGAGCGACGCGACGCCATTATCGTGAGTTCGGTAAGCTGCATCTACGGTCTCGGTTCCCCCGAAGCCTACTACGGAATGTTGCTGCTTCTCGAAAAGGGCCAGCACATCAGCCGCAAAGACATCACTCGCAGGCTGGTCGAAATTCTCTACGAACGCAACGATGTGGACTTCCGCCGAGGCACATTTCGTGTACGCGGCGACGTCATCGAAGTCTATCCAACCTACGACGAATCGGCATACCGCATTGAACTCTTCGGAGATGAGATCGAGTCGCTCTCCCAGATCGATCCCCTCTTCGGCACCGTTAAGCAAAAGTATTCGCGGCTCCCGATCTACCCCAAGAGTCACTACGTGGTGCAGCCAGAGCGCAAGTCACAAGCTATCGACTCCATTGTGAGTGAGTTAAATTCCTGGGTGAGCGAGCTTGAATCGCAAGGCCGGATGGTTGAGGCGCAGCGCGTGCACCAGCGCACTCGCTTCGATCTCGAAATGATCAAGTCCATGGGCTACTGCCACGGAATCGAAAATTATTCGCGGCATTTTTCAGGCCGCTTGCCGGGTGAGGCTCCTCCCACGCTGCTTGATTATTTTCCGCGCGACTTTTTGCTTTTCGTCGACGAGAGCCATGCGACCATTCCGCAGGTGCACGGCATGTGGCACGGAGACCGCAGCCGCAAGCAGAACCTGGTCGACTACGGATTCCGCCTGCCTTCGGCGATGGATAACCGGCCGTTGAAGTTTGATGAGTTTGAGAATCGCATCCATCAGACGATTTACGTCTCAGCCACTCCGGGGCCGTATGAATTAACGCGGGCTGCTGGAGTGGTGGTCGAACAGGTCATCCGCCCCACCGGCTTAGTTGATCCAGAGGTTGAGATTCGTCCCGTAAAGGGCCAGATCGACGACCTCTTAGCTGAGATTCGCGATCGCGCAAAGCGCAACGAACGCGTGCTGGTCACCACGTTAACCAAGCGCATGTCAGAAGATCTTGCAGGCTATTACACCGAGGTCGGAGTGCGATGCCGCTATATGCATTCCGAGATCGAAACGCTGGAACGGGTAAAGCTATTGGCTGGTTTGCGCAAAGGCGAATTCGACGTGCTCATCGGCATCAACCTTCTACGCGAAGGACTCGATCTGCCTGAGGTTTCCCTCGTCGCTATTCTCGATGCGGACAAAGAAGGCTTCCTCCGTTCGAGCGGCTCGCTGATTCAGACAATGGGCCGCGCCGCGCGTCATCTGGAGGGCCGAGCGATTCTATACGCAGATCGCATGACCGACTCGATGAAGCAAGCCATCGGGGAGACGGATCGACGGCGCGCGATTCAACGGGCGTACAACGAGGAGCATGGCATCACACCTCAGTCCATCATCAACAACATGGACATGGGCCTGGCGCAAATTATGAAGGCCGAGTATGGCGAGATTGCAGAAGAAGAAGTGACGACAATGCCCGAATTCACGTCACAGGCCGATCTCGACGCGTTCCTCGCCAGGCTTGAAACCGAAATGCGCGAGGCCGCAAAGAAATTCGAATTCGAACGGGCTGCGCGGCTTCGCGACAATATTAAAGAGTTACGCGATAAAGAGTTTCTATTCGGTTAATTTTAGGCAGTTTAATTATATTAATGCATACGGCCTCTGCCTGGTCAGTGCGGCCGCCCCGGCAGCACAAAGTGCTCCTCACAGCGAGGCTCGTAGAAGTCGCCCGCCATAATTACTGGGCTTGAATACGGAGCCGGTTTCCCATCGATCAGCCGCTGCGGGAAATGCGCCTTGGCGCCACAACTGCAGTAGGCAACAAGCTCGGTGATATTGCCGGCATAATTGCGGACCAGCCATGAGAGGTTGAGCATTTCACCAAAAGGCAAGCCGCGAAAATCAAGCTCGAGACCCGACACCATCACGTCGTAGCCTGCCTCCAGCAACCGCTTTGTGAAAAGAAAGAGGTCCTGAACAAACTGGCCCTCATCGATAGCCACACATTCGATCCGCTTGCCGATCTGCTGTTCTGTACTGGCGAGAATCGGCAACACCGTCCAAGGATCAGCGGAGCGAAATTCAACAGCTTTCATCTTTCCGCAACCGTTTCCGTTTCGGCTTTCGACCAGCCCAGCCGCTGCTTTGGTGTCATCGCTTGGTTTCAGAAGCATGACGTATTGTTTTGCGTATTGTCTTCGTATCTCAATCCTGCGCAGCAGTTCAGCGGTCTTGTTGCTGCGCATGGGCCCAACGATGAGTTCCAATTTCCCTGGCACACTTCTCTCCAACATCTTCAAACTTCGTTCTAACCTGACACGACGGTCCCCACCCGCGATGCAGTGCATCGAGACTTCGACAGCGCTCGCAGCAGGATCCTTTAACAAAGAATACTCCGATCCGGTTCTCTGTTCGGCTGTGTACAACGTGTCCTCTGTATCATTCTCAGTTGATCGTTTCGAGGTATAGATCGTGCAACAGATTGTTGATTTCATCCTGGAGTTGGACAAGCTCAAAAGCGTGACGCGCAAGGTTCGGCCGGTGGGCCTGTTGCGCTATGAAAACTCCGCGGAGCATAGCTGGCAGATCGCCATGCTCGCCGCTGCGCTGGTTCCCTACGCCAGCGAGGCCGTCGATATTCACCGCGTCATCGGCATGCTCCTGGTCCACGATATCGGCGAGATCGACACCGGCGACACGATGGTGTTCGTCGAAGGCGGCTGGGACGAGCGCAAGGCAGCCGAACTTGCCGCGGTAACACGCATTTTCGCAATGCTGCCCGAGAGCCAGGGAAGCGCATTCCTGGCGCTGTGGAAGGAATTCGAAGACGCCAATACAGCCGATTCTCATTTTGCACATGCTGTCGATCGGGCCATGCCCGTTCTGCTGAACCTGGCGAACGAGGGTCAAAGTTGGCGAGAAAACGGCATCAGCTATGAGCGAGTTGTGGGTCGCATTGGCCCGGAGATCAAAGCAGGCTGCCCTGCACTCTGGGAGTATCTCGAAGGCCGCCTCCAGGCCGTCCGGGACAGAGGCTGGTTCGGGGCTTGAGCGGCAGGTTCGGCGCCTGACCAGCCACAGCAGCGCTTGTCACAGCGCAAGGACCTTCTTTCGCAGTACTCTTCTCGCGAGGGTTAGACATCCCCCGAGAAAGTGAGCCTGGATCCTGCGAACCCGCAGATGAAAGGAGGCAACAAGATGGCCCCTGTGCTTGTAACCTATGCCACTCGAACTGGTTCAACCGAAGAGGTTGCGCGAGCAGTTGGCGAAACCCTGCGCCACGACGGCCTCGCTGTTGAAGTCATGCCTGTGAAGGACGTCCACTCTCTTGGGCGGTCCGAAGCTGTGGTGCTATGCGTCCCGCTCTACATGGGCCGCCTCCACAAGGATGCTCGTCAGTTCTTGTCGGCCAATCGCGAAGCCCTGATGAAGGTGCCGGTAGCATTGTTTGTCCTGGGTCCCGTCCAGAACGTCGAAAAAGACTGGAAGGGCGCACAGCAGCAATTGGAAAAAGAGCTCGCGAAGTTTCCCTGGCTCTCCCCGGTTGCGAAACACGTCGTGGGCGGCAAGTTCGACCCGGCAAAGCTGGGCTTCCCATTTAACTTCGTCATGAAAAAGATGCCTGTACGCGATGTCCGCGACTGGAACGCCATCCGCGATTTGGCAAACGGACTTGCCGCGACGTTACAACCAGGGTTGCAGCGATAGTTCCGCCCCAAAAGGATGCCGACCAGCCAGATAGGCGATCGCCATCTGCAACAAAGCACTCCGCCGACGAGCTCTCAGGATTCCGGCGCAGACTTTGCCTTGTTCCGCTCATCGACGGACTGGTCGGGGGCTCATCAGTCCACCTCTAGTGTGAGGCAAATCACATTTCAAAGGCCTAGAATGAATGAGAATAAGCTCGTTGCCCCGCGCCCGGGTGCAAGAATGATGGTGGAGTCCAGATGGCAACTTTTGGAAGTTTTGCTCTCCTAATCGCTTTAGCGCTAGCTGCTTACAACCTGCTCGCCGGGAGTTTCGCGCTACGGTTGCTGGCTACGGGGCAGCCGGCGCGGGTTTCGCCCGAGCGTCTCGCCGATACAGCCAGGCGGGCCGGAATCGCAGGCTTCGTGGCGATTACCGCGGCAACCTTCGCGCTGGTTTGGTCCGTCTTCGCAAACGACTTCTCAATCACCTACATCCTTGAGCACTCGAACCGGGCACTGCCAGGTGCCTACAAGTTCTCGGCCCTTTGGAGCGGTCAAGAGGGTTCCCTTCTCCTTTGGGCATGGCTCCTTGGTACCTACGGCTTCGTGCTGCGGCTGACTCACAAAACCGACGTCAAGCTTTACGCCTACGCGGGAACCATCCTCGCCGGCGTACAGGTATTCTTTCTGGCCATCATCAACTTCGCAGCGCCACCCTTCGCGCTGATGAAAGGCGCTATCCCAGAAGATGGCAACGGGCTGAATCCGCTGCTGCAGTATCCGGAGATGGTGATCCATCCGCCGATGCTTTACCTGGGATACGTCGGCTTCACGATTCCCTTCGCCTTTGCACTTGGAGCGTTGATGATGCGCTACCCCGGCGAAAAATGGATCAAGGTTACCCGCGCATGGACGATGGTGACCTGGCTGTTCCTGACTTTCGGAATCTTTCTTGGCATGCACTGGGCCTATGCCGTGCTCGGCTGGGGCGGCTACTGGGGATGGGATCCGGTTGAGAACGCGAGTTTCATGCCATGGCTGACCGGCACTGCTTTTTTGCACTCCGTGATGATGCAAGAGAAGAAAGGCATGATGAAGAGCTGGAATGTCTGGCTCATCTTCTCGACGTTCCTGCTCACCCTGCTGGGCACGCTGCTTACGCGTGCAGGCCTGGTGAGTTCGGTACACGCCTTTGCGCAGTCGTCGATTGGGACATGGTTCGTTATCTTCATGGGAATCGTGCTCGCGGTCTGCATCTTTACATACATTCTGCAGCGCGGCCATTTGAAGGCCGAGCACCATCTCGAATCGCTCGTAAGCCGCGAATCCAGCTTTCTGTTCAATAACCTTGTCCTGCTCGTCGCGTGCTTCGTCATTCTCTGGGGAACGCTCTTTCCGATCCTCAGTGAATACGTGGTGGGCAATAAGGTCACGGTCGGCGCGCCCTTCTACAACCGTGTGGCAGTTCCCATCGGGCTCTTTCTGCTGTTCCTTACCGGAGTTGGTCCGCTGCTGCCCTGGCGGGCTACCTCGTTGCGCAGCATTCGACGCAACTTCATTCTGCCTTCGATTGCACTGTTCGCCACTATCGTTTTGTGCGTGGCTGTAGGCGTGCGGCCATGGAAGGATGGCGAATTTGAAAGCGGCAACTTCTATGCGCTGGTCGCCTTCGCACTGAGCGCAAGCGTGATGACAGCCATCCTCTCCGAGTTTCTACGCGGGGCGGGAGTCATCTCGCGGCAGACCGGGAAGAACCTCTTCTCCGCAACCTACCTGCTTATTCGGCGAAATACGCGCCGCTATGGTGGATACGTCATTCACATCGGCGTAGTGATCGTCGTAGTCGGGCTTGCCGGCGCAGCTTTCAATCGTAACGTGGAACGCGAGCTTGCTCTTCACGACAAGATGATGATCGGCCCTTACACGCTGGAGTGCGCGGGATTCACGCAGGATTCGAATCTCAATTACAACTCCGAATACGCAATGCTCGATGTGTATGAAAACGGCAAGAAGCAATTCCAAATGTCACCGGAGAAGCGCGTCTACCTGGCCAGCGGCCAACCCCAAACGATGGTAGCCATTCATTCCGTCCTCAGCTGGGACTTATATGTGGTGTATGAGGGTACGAACCCTGACACCGGTCAGCCGATCATCAAGGCCTTCCTCAACCCGCTCGTAAGTTGGATCTGGGCTGGCGTCGCGCTGATCGTCTTCGGCACATTCATCGCGTTAGTTCCGAGTCTGACCCCGGCCACGGCTGCTCTGCGAGTTCCAGCGCCGCGCACGGTACCTGCCGAGCCGGCGCTGAAAGGCGGCGACTGATGGGTGCTCCCGCACGTTCGACCCGGTGGATCAAATTCCTTCAGTCAACAACATTGGCTCTCGCGGTTTGCTTTTCGATGGGAGCAACCGACGCCGGATCGCGATTCAATGATCTCGGGCATCGGTTGATGTGTACCTGCGGATGTGCGCAGTTGCTCGGCGAATGCAATCACGTCGGCTGTCCTGAAAGTGGTCGTGAGCGGAATGAACTGACCGCGGCGATTGCTTCGGGCCTTAGTGACACCGACGTTCTCGCTTCCTTTTCGACCAAATACGGCGCAACAGTATTGGCGGCGCCTACCACCCGCGGTTTCGACCTGGTGGCCTGGATTGCTCCATTTGCAGTCTTCGCGGCCGCGCTGCTGGGCACCATACTTCTAGTTCGCCATTGGTCGATCGGCAGAACTCAGGCTGCCGCACCGGTCAGTACTCCCGAGATGGATGCGCTGCGAGAGCGGGTGCGCCGCGAAACGGAATCAGGAAACGGCGGAGGCTTGTGATCTATGAATGAGACGCTGGGTTTGGCAACCGGATTGGTGATGGCGGCAGCGCTGCTGGTTTACACGTTCTGGCCTGAGAACGTCTTCGCGAGCCAACGACAGAAGACGCGGCTCGATTATCTCGAAGAGCGCAAGGAACAACTCTACGAAAACCTGCGCGACCTGAACTTTGAATACCGCGCCGGAAAATATCCTGAAGAGGATTTTCTGGTGCAGCGTTCTCAGCTTGAAAACGAAACTGCGCAGTTGCTGGCCGAGATTGAGCACCTGCAGCAGGCTTGAGCCTGGCGCGACACTATAAAAAGACAAGGATTCCCTTTAAGACTATGAGATCGATCAAAACACTTCTGCATTCCGCAATTTTTTGCTCACTTTTTGCAGCCGCAGTGGCGCAGGCCGCACCAGTCACCGGCACCGTGACCAACAAAACAACTGGCCAGCCTGCCGCGGGCGATCCGGTCGTCCTCGTTGAACCGATGGCAGGTATGGCTGAAGTGGCCCACACGACCGTAGACGCCAAGGGGCACTATTCGCTCACCCGGCCCAGCAACAATCCGGCTCTCGTGAAGGTCACGCACCAGGGCGCGGAGTTCTTTGCGGATGCGCCGCAGGATGGTGCTGTTCGTCCGATGTTCGTCTACGATGTCGCCGCTAAGGTTGAAGGCGTATTCATCGAGGCCGACGTGCTTGAGCTCGAGAGCGACAACGGCCAGCTACGCGTTATTGAGCGCTATTTCGTGCACAACACCAGCATGCCTCCCCGGGCCCAGTGGAGCGCGAAGAGCTTCGAAATTGTTTTGCCCGAGGAGGCAGTGGTTGCCTCGGCTCAGGCCCAGCGGCCAAGCACTGGAAGCCTTCCGACAAGCCTGAAGTTGCAACCCAGCGGCCCAAAGGGGCATTTTGCGTTCAGCTTTCCTATCCTGCCGGATGAAGGCGAGAAGGACACGCAGTTTCAGATCACCTACTCGCTGCCCTACAGCGGCAAGTTCACTTTCCGCCCGCAGGTAACGTTGCCCGCACAAAGTATCGGCGTGCTGCTCCCCAAGGCCATGACATTCGCCGCTGGTTCGGGATCCGTCTTCCAAACCATCAACCAGGATCCGAATATACAAACCTTCGTAGCGAAGAACGCTGTTCCCGGCAAGGCGCTCGAGTTCAGCGTGTCCGGAACGGGTTCGATGCCGCGCGAGGAGCAAACTGCTGCTGGCAGTGGTCAGACAGCAAACGCGCCCGGCAACCAGCCCGGAGGCGGTATCGGCGTGCCCATTGGCGATCCCGATCCGCTGAGCAAATACAAATGGTGGATCCTCGGCGGCCTTGCGCTGGTCCTGGTGGCGGCCGCAGGATTTCTGCTGCGTAAACCCGCCGGCACACCCGTCGTCGCGACAGTCGAGCAGGCGAGGGCGGGGGCATCTTCACCGGTTCATGGGGCGGCCTTCGCTGCTCCAGTGAGCAAAAACTCGGCATTGCTGAATGCGTTGAAAGAAGAATTGTTCGCACTGGAAAGCGAAAAACTCACCGGCAATATCGCACCTGCGGAATACACCGAGGTAAAGACTGCGCTCGAAACCGTATTGAAGAGAGCGTTAAAGCACAGCCAGGCAAGCTAATCTGGTGTTTCTTAAATAACCAGACCTGGTGTCGAGAGCTGCTGCCCTCACATGCCTTAACGCCGGCTCCGCCAAACCGGCCTCGACGAACCCGTGACTAATGTGGATCTCCTTGCCTGGTCACAGGGGGTTATTCATTGTCTGCTTTTATCGCCAGCGCTCCGAAGGCCGCCCGAAATATTTCATCCGGCACCAGTTCGGGAGTCAGCAGCCTTTGGAACACCAGCCCTTCGGTCATGGCATGCAGGACACGTACTAGTTGGTCAGCCGGCATCGGAAGGTCTTCCTCTTTTGTGACCGCGCGAAGCCACTGCTCGCCGAAAGCGTAGCTTTGAGCAGTTATCTCTCTCACCTGGGTGCGCATCTCTTCGTGAGTAAGCGTATAGGCCAGGCCGGTTAGACGGCCCACTGCCGCGGCGCTGCGATCTGGGATAGCCGCAATTGTCGCTTCGGCCATGGCGCGCATAATCGCCCGAAAACTGGCTCCGGCTTTCACCTGCGGCTTAATGGGAGGCCAGTAGGCGAGTCCTAATGAGATGAAAAGCTCCTCACGATTTTTAAAGTTGCCGTAGATGGCTCCCGTGGTCATCCCCGCTCTCTCGGCGATTTCCTCAAGTGTCGCGTTCTCGTGACCCTTTTCTCGAATCAGCGAGCGAGCCGCCTCCAGGAGTTTGGTGCGCGTCCGATCGCGCTTATCCCCTTTGGGCTGCCGGCGATGGGAACTAACTTCAGGATCTTGCGTCATGGCTTGATTTTATAATTAAACTATTTTATAGTAAATCTATAATTTGGAATCGAGAGAAGGAACTGCTCAATTGAACCAAGGAACCGAAATCGGCGCAGCACTGCAAGAGGTCGTAAATTCCGGTCAACTCGCCGGAGCGGCAACGCTCGTCTGGCGCGGCCGTGCAGGTTTTGGAGAAGCACAGACCGTCTGCGTGGGCTGGCGGGACATAGAGGCCAATCTCCCGGTCGATCGAGACACGATTTTCAGGATCGCGTCCATGACCAAGCCCATCACCTCCGTTGCCGCTCTCATGCTGGTCGACGAAGGCCGAATTGCACTGACCGACCCCATTGCTCGTTATGCTCCGGAGTTCTCAGACATGCGCGTACTGCGCTCTCCGAACGGTCCCCTCGACGAAACCGATCCGGCAGAACGCCCAATTACCATTAAAGATTTGTTGACCCATCGCGCCGGCTTCACTTATGCGGATTTTCATCGCGGCCCAATCGCCCGGGCATATCGTGATGCCCTTGGCGGCGATATCGATAGTGACGTCGCGCCCGATCAATGGATCACCAGGCTCGCGCAGCTACCATTAATTGGCCAGCCCGGATCAGCAATGTACTACGGCTGCTCAACCGATCTTCTCGGGCTGCTGATTGCAAGAATCGAAGGCACCTCGGTTGGAGAGGTACTCAAGCAACGTATTTTCTATCCGCTGGGAATGAAGGACACAAGCTTCCTCGTGCCTCGGGAGAAGCGGCATCGCTGTGCGGCTGCGTATGGCTTCGACGAAGGGAGCCGGTTGATCAAACAAGTCATCCGGAGTGGCGTCTTCGTCTCAGAACGGTCCGAGGATATGGCCTACGAGTCCGGCGGCGCCGGTCTTTGGTCCACGCTCGTTGACTACTTAAAATTTGCCCGACTCTTTCTCGATGACGGCAGTGTGAATGGCGCAAGGCTCCTTCGTCCGGAGACACTCGCCGCAATGATGACCAATCAGCTGACCGACGCCCAGCGCGCAAACTCTGTATTGCTCGGACAGAAGCCCTTTGCCGCGGGCCGAGGATTTGGACTGGGTGTCTCGGTGGTCCTTGAGACGGACAAAGCCGATTTCATGCGGCGTGGCAGCGTTGGGACCGTCAGTTGGCCGGGCGCATTCGGTGGTTGGTGGCAGGCCGATCCCCGCGAAGGTTCGGTGATGATCTTTCTGGCTCACAACATGGTCGATCTTGCGCAGATGGCTAAAGGCATCGGCTTGGGTGTGTGGGGCGCCATCGACAAGTTTCAAACGTTGGCATCGGTCGCGCGACCCTAGTCTCCCCCGTTTTCGATGGCAGGTTTTCTCGATAAGTCGCTCCTGCTTTCAATCCAGAGACTATTCGCTAACAATCTTGTTACAAGTTGTTTCCGGTTTTCTGATTCAGTTCCTAGTATCCTTCCCCCATGAAGACCTTACTTCGCACGTTGCTTTATTTAGCCCTCATTGTCTGGTTGGGCGCTGAAATCTTTTTTCCTGTTGTCGCGGCGATTACCTTCACGGTTTTGCGACCGGATACACACACAGCAGGCACGATCGTTGGTGAGCTTCTTCGCATTCTGCACGGCATGGGCATCGTGTCCGGCCTTGTGGTGCTGGCGCTGATGGCCCTTGCTCCTGCTTGGGGAATCTTTAAGCCGCACTCCGTGTTGGCGCCAATGATGCTCGTGGTGCTGATGCTTGCCTGCACAGCCTACTCGCAGTTCGGAATCATTCCGGCGATGGAGCGCGATCGAGCCAGTGCTGGTGGTGCCATCGACACTCTCGACAGCACGAACCCGATCACGGTGCACTTCAACAAGCTCCACAATCGCAGCGAGCACGTCGAAGAAGCCATTTTGCTATTCGGTCTGATCACGGTTGTGCTGGTCGCCCGCGCAGAATCCTCCCGCGCCTGACGAGTTCCCGTTCGCGTTCCACTTTTGCAGCCGGAAACTGTGGGCGAATTCGTCCCGTTGAGAACGCGGAGTTCTCATCACTGCGTTCATGATTCGCAGGTAGTACGATGCACGCCAGGGGCAATTCCGATGTCGAGTTCCACGGTTTCCATTCCGGACACAACCGCAATTCCAAACTCCTTCGCGTTGATCGATGGCCGCGTCGCGGACGGGCGCATATCGTGGATCGGTCCTCTGCTCCTGGTGAGTGCACGATCGTTTCTACTGATTGCGTCGCAAGGCTTCGTGGCGCTGATTTTGCTCTCCCTGCATCACCCCTCGCCATGGCGCGAGGCCGGCTATTGGTGGAATGTCTACGGCACCCTCGTTGACATCGGCTGTCTCCTTGGTCTGCGTTATTTCACCCAGCGAGAAGGAATTCGGATTCGCGATCTGGTAGGTCCCATTCGCCTGCGCCACGGTCGCGATGTGTTGGTCGGACTTGGTTATTTCGCTCTCATACTCCCTGTCTTCGTTGTCGGTGGGTATTTCGCGCAGCGATTCTTCTACGGCGCTTCCGGTCAGAACCCGGGTGCATATGTCTTCGAGGCTCACGCTTTCCCGGTGTGGGCCACCATCTATGCATTGAGCATCTGGTGGATGATCTGGTCGCCAACCGAGGAGATTACCTATCAGGCATACGCTTTGCCACGATTCAAGTCGCTCACAGGCCGGACCTGGATCGCGTTCGTCATCGTCGGCTTCTGGTGGGCCGTGCAGCACAGCGCATTACCCTTCATTCCCGACGCTCGATTCGTGCTCTTTCGTTTCCTCGCATGTTTGCCGGGTGTTCTGGTAACGATGACGATATATTGGCGCACACGCCGCCTCGCTCCCCTGATCATCGCCCATTGGCCAATGGATATCGTTGGCGCCTTAATGACCAATCTCCACTGAGAACCAGGTAGCGACGCATTCATGATGCCCCCGGGCCGGTCGCAGAGTGTACGTCTTGTATCATCGAAGAGGCTCTGAAGCGCGCAACGCATCGTGCAGGAGCCGAAACTGGAGCAAATGAAGACTGGCATCATCGGCCTGCCGCAGGTAGGCAAGACGTCGCTGTTCAAGATTTTGACCAAGGCCAAACTCGAAGGCCGCGGTTATTCGAACCCCCGTGAAGCTCACATTGGCGTCGCGCGTGTCCCCGATGAGCGGCTCGATAAATTGTCGGCCCTCTACTCGCCCAAGAAGACTACCTACGCTTCCGTCGAGTACGTCGACGTAGCTGCTATCGGGCAAGAAGCGCTTAAGGAAACCGCGTTCCTCACCAGCCTGCGCAATGTCGATGCGCTCATACATGTGCTGCGCGCTTTCGAAGATGATTCCATTCCGCATGTCGGCCCGGTCGATCCGCTGCGCGACATCAGGAACGTTGAATTCGACCTGATGATCAGCGATCTGACCCAGGTTGAAAAACGAATCGAACGTGTTGAGAAGGATCTGAAGAAGGGCCGCACCGGGGAGTTGGAGCGCGAACACGCACTCCTGCTACGGTCAAAAGAATCTCTCGAAAAGGAGATTCCGCTACGGGAACTGGAGATGACCCCGGAAGAAAGGAAACTAATCAAGGGATTCATGTTTCTTTCGCAAAAGCCTGTATTATATGCACTTAATATCGGTGAAAGCACTACCCTCGGCGACGACCTCGATTCAGCCGTCAGCCGTTACAAACTCGGCGAGGTTGCCCACCGGCCAAACGCCGGCGCCACCGCTATCTGCGGCAAAGTGGAAGCGGAACTGGCCGAGATGGATGAAGAAGAGGCCGCAGAGTTTCTCTCGAGCTACGGATTGCATGAGAGCGGACTCGTCCGGCTCATTCGAAAGAGCTACGAATTATTGGGGCTCATTAGCTTCTTCACCGCAGGCGAAGACGAATGCCGCGCCTGGACCGTTCCCGCCGGATCCAGGGCGCCGCAGGCAGCCGGTGCGATTCACTCCGATCTTGAACATCACTTCATTCGCGCCGAAACGATTCGCTGGGACAATCTTCTTTCCGCGGGCAGCGAAGCAGCCGCGCGCGCGCAGGGCACGCTCCGCCTTGAGGGCAAGGAGTATGTTGTGCATGATGGCGACGTGATGCACATCAGGCACAGCGGGTAAGAACGCATGCTCAGGCTCTCCTTGGTTCTCGGCGTCATTGCCGCACTGGCAGATGTGGCTGGCGGATTGGTGCTCGTACGTGCTCGCGGCGTCGAGCGCTATCTGCGCTACTTCGTGGCCCTTGGCGCCGGCTTTCTGATGGCCACGGCGTTGCTGGAAATGACGCCCGAGAGTCTGAAGATGAGCCCGACACTGGGGCCTATCCTGATCATGGCCGGCTACTCCGTTGTTCATCTGCTTGAACACACAATCAACGCGCACTTCCACTACGGAGAAGAAACCCACCACGACGAGTTCGTTTCCCGCCGCACCGGTTATTCCGTTCTTGCAGGACTGAGCGTGCATGCACTGTTCGATGGTGTAGCTATCGGCTCTGGATTTGTCGTTTCAAACGCGCTGGGCTGGCTGATATTTCTGGCCATCTTTCTGCATAAGGCGCCCGAGGGTTTCACCATGGCCAGCGTCATGCTCGCCAGCGGGCAGAGCCGAAAAGCTGCGTTCTATTCCGCGGTTGCGCTCGCCGCGGCTACTCTGGCTGGAGTGCTGGTGATTGAACTCGCACCGAATTGGATGACCTATGGATTGCCCGTCTCGGCCGGCGTGGCACTTTATGTTGGCGCGAGCGACCTGGTTCCCGAAGTGAATCGGGAACCGGGCATTCGCATGGCGCTAATCTTTTTCTGCGGCGTGGGGGGCTTCCTGCTGCTGCGTATTCTGCTGCCGGCGTTATGACCCAACCACGGCGGTCAACTGCACCAAACCCTTGCCGGCTCCAACATCGCTGTTGAGCGTTGCCCGAACCGACGCCAGAACACGCTCCGGTGTAATCAGCTTCATGCAGACGGCGTCGTTGCAAGCCGAGTTCTTCATATTGGCAGCGGTCACGCAGGGCGAGCAGGAAAGCTCAGCAGTAATCGATTCCGTATTGCCAAGGCTGCCGTAGAGCTTGGGAGTCTCGGGTCCGAACAAAACGATCGATCGAATGGGAGTGATCGCCGAAAAATGCGCGGGCCCACTGTCATTGGTCACCAGCACAGTCGCGATGTTGTAGAGCGCCGTAATCGCCGTCAACTGGTGCATGCCCGCAAAGCTCCGGAAACGCGGGTGCCCAACCTTCTCCTGCATGTTGAGAGCTTCTTCACGCTCGCCGCGAGAACCTGTAATAAGTACCAGTGCGTTTTCCCGCTCATTCACAACCATGCGGGCCAATGCGCTGAAGTTCTCACGTGCCCAGCGCCTCTGCGGCAGCAGTTCTGAACTGTTGGGATTGATGAGAACGATGCGATGGTAGTCGGGTAGATAGTCGGGATAAACCTCGCGCACTAACTCG
>Ga0207706_10001446_pt1 | contig 23742 bp, 16 predicted proteins | sample KBSC53metaG_FD_184318 | JGI IMG/M metagenome (GOLD analysis project Ga0207706, IMG submission 184318) | Corn rhizosphere microbial communities from Kellogg Biological Station, Michigan, USA - KBS C5-3 metaG (SPAdes) (version 2) | ecosystem: Host-associated > Plants > Roots > Rhizosphere > Soil ... | reverse complement strand
GTTTCGTGAACGCGGGTGGGGCCTCTATGAGATTCTTCAGGCCACGCTTAGCCTGGTGCTCATCATCATCCTGTTTAACCGGTTCCTGCCCTTTGTCTTCTTTTCAAGGACCCGCGGCGAATGGCTTGCCCGATGCGCTGTCTTGCTGCGAATACTGATCTACATCGTGCTGCCGGTCACCCTGGTGATCGGGTTCCTGCAGTCAGTCACAGCCCTTACCAAGGAACATGGGGACGAGACGCCGGAAACCCAGGCGGAAGCGGTGGATGCGCTCATCGAGGCGGGCCAGGAGGAAGGCATTCTGGATGAAAGCAATCGCGACCTGATCCAGTCGGTGGTGGAGTTCAGCGAAAAAACCGTCCGTGAGGCCATGAAACCGCGGCCGGAAATTGTGGCCGTCCCTACCCACACCACGGTCGAGCAGTTCATTGAACTGTTGCGCACCAAGCCTTTTTCCCGGGTGCCGGTTTTTGAAGGCACCATTCATAATATCGTAGGCATTGTGTTTGCCCAGGACGTGCTGCAGGTCCCGGACACCGAAGCCCACATGCGTACGGTGGACACCATCATGCGCCGCGATGTCTATTTTGTGCCCGAGAGCAAACTGGTCAGCGATCTGCTGCGGGACATGCAGCAGAACAACATTCGTATGGCCGTTGTCGTGGACGAATACGGAGGCGTAGCGGGCCTGGTCACCATCGAAGACCTGGTGGAAGAAATCGTGGGAGAGATCCGCGATGAACATGAAAAGCTCGAAGTGGTTCGCGAAAACGAGACCTCCTACATTGTCCCCGGCAACATGGATGTGGACCGGCTCATGGAAATGTTCGGAATACGCCCCGAGGGCAAAGAGTCAGCCACCGTGGCGGGACTGGTAAGCGAACTGGCGGGCCGCATCCCCCACCGGGGCGAAGTGATCGAGGAAGACGGTCTGCGCTTCGAGGTACTGGAGTCAACCGAGCGCCGCGTGGAGCGGGTAAGGATTTCCGTCGCCAAACCGACGCAGATGAAGCTGATATAGTCAGGTCTTCTGTAGCGCCGCCGTCCCGGCGGCTGTCCGGCGGGCGTCTCGCCCGCCGCGGAGGCAAAATGCCTCCGGGACAGCCGGCGAGACGCCGGCGCTACGAAATCTTATGGCCTTTCACTCGGGATTCGTCTGCATTCTGGGTCGTCCTAACGCCGGCAAATCTACCCTGCTCAATGCTCTGGTCGGCGAAAAGCTGGCCATCATCAGTCCCAAGCCCCAGACCACGCGCAACCGCATTCTGGGAATCATCCACGTGCCCAGGCAGAAGGGTAAGCTGGGCGGCCAGATTGTGCTCATCGACACTCCGGGAGTTCATCGCCCCGACACTTCTCTGGGCCGCAAGATGATGGCCGAGGTGCGGGAAGCGATGGTGGGCTGCGAACTGGTCCTGCTCATCGTTGATGTCACGCGCCGCTTTACGCGCGAAGATCATTTCGTGCTCGAGATGGCGAAGAAGTCAAAAACGCCGGTTTTCCTGCTGCTGAACAAGATCGACCTCCTGCGCGGAACCAAGGAAAAATTGCTTCCAATTATGGATGAGTACCGAAGGCTCCACGAGTTCCGGGAAATCATTCCGCTCTCCGCCCGAAAACACGAAGGCCTCGAAGTACTCCTGGATAAGGTGCTCCGGTACCTGCCCGAAGGTCCGCGTTATTTTCCCGAAGACCAGATCACCGACCAGCCTGTTCGCTTCATGGTGGCGGAAATCATCCGCGAGCAGGTCCTGGTGGAGACCGAAGAAGAGGTTCCCTACGCGACCACGGTGGTGATCGAGCAGTTCGAGGAAGGCACGAAAGTGACTCGCATCGCGGCCATGATCTACTGTGAACGGAGTGGGCAGAAGGGCATCCTGGTGGGTAAAGGCGGCCAGATGCTCAAGAAGATTGGCACCGCGGCCCGCCTGCAGATCGAAAAGATGCTGGACAAGCGGGTTTTTCTCGAACTTTTCGTCAAGGTCAGAGAAAACTGGCGGGAGTCGCACGAGTTTGTCGAGGAACTCGATTGGCGGCGTCAGGTGGAGCGCCTGGCAGGCACCGGGAAGCCATGAGCCGGAGTCACTTGGCTCATGTGCAGTGATACCTGTAGAATCCCCCAACGCGGGCGCGCATCCAACGAATAGCTGAATCTGTCGCCCCAGGCTGAAACGAAAGCAGGTCCATGACCGAGAACCCGGAGTCGCAAAAGTTCGAGACCGGTAAGTTGAAGTTGAAAATCACGCTGGCAGCGGACCGCAATGCGGTGGATCCGGTGGTCCAAAGCGTAATGGAACTGGTGAGAGAAGTTCATTGCGACCCGGAGAAATACGATGCCATCGAACTGGCCCTGACTGAAGCGTTGGCCAATGCGGTGGTCCATGGGGCCAAGGCTGACCCGTCGAAGATAGTGGAGTGCGACGTGGTCTGTAACGAAGACAAGAGTATGCTGATCGTGGTGCGCGATCCCGGCACCGGATTCGACCCGGGCCAGATCCCCAATCCTCTCCGCGGCGAAAGCGTATATTCCGACCACGGCCGCGGAATCTTCCTGATCAATCAGCTCATGGATGAAGTGAAGTTCCTCAAGAACGGCACCGAAATCCACATGATTAAAAAGTAGTTTGTAGCGCCGCCGTCCCGGCGGCTGTCGCGGGGGCGTCCCGCCCGCGCAAGGGGTGAGGGCAAAATGCCCTCACGACAGCGGGCAGACGCCGGCGCTATGAAACCAAAAAGTAGCGCTGCGGCGGCTGTCGCGGAGGCGTCCCGCCCGCGCGCCGGGTGAGGGCAAGATGCCCTCACGACAGCCGGCGAGACGCCGGCGCTACGAAAACCACATCATTCCTTCACGGCGATTCCCAGCGTCTTCATCTTGCGGTACAGGTGGCTTCGTTCCAGACCGAGTACCTCGGCGGTGCGGCTGATATTGCCGTGGTTGTCATCAAGCTTCTTTAAAATGTAGTCGCGCTCGTAGGCAGCGCGGGCCTGGTGCAGAGTGGAGAACTCGACGCCGATGGACCGCCGGGTGCCATCGCGATGGACCAGCGGCGGCAGGTGCTTGCGGTCGAAGCGTGTGGTGGTGGGATTCATGATGACGATGCGCTCGATGACGTTGCGCAGTTCGCGCACATTGCCCGGCCAGGAATAGCGCATCAGGGTCTCAATGGCGTCGTCGGTGATTTCGCGCGGCCGGCGGCCGTAGGTGGCGGAAAACTCCTTCAGAAAATGACGGGCCAGAAGCGGGATGTCCTCCTGGCGTTCGCGCAGCGGCGGGACCGAGAACGGAATGACGTTGAGACGGTAAAACAAGTCCTCGCGAAAATTGCCGCGGGAAATCTCTTCGTCCAGGTCCTTGTTGGTGGAGGCAATCAGCCGGGCGTCCACGGTCACGGGCTCGTCGCTTCCCACGGGTGTAAAGCGCTGTTCGTCAAGCGTGCGCAGAACCTTCGATTGCGTCTTCAGGCTCATGTCGCCGATTTCGTCCAGGAAAAGCGTGCCCCCGTGGGCGCGATGAAACTTGCCTTCTTTGTCGGTGGTGGCGGCGGGAAACGAGCCTTTGCGATGGCCGAACAGCTCGCTCTCGATCAGATCTTCGGGAATCGCGGCGCAGTTCAGTTCGACAAACATCTCGTTCTTGCGCAGACTCTGCGCATGGATGGCGTGGGCCACCAGCTCCTTGCCCGTCCCTGACTCGCCGTAAATCAGCACCCGGCCGTTGGTCGGCGCCATGAGGAGAATCTGCTGGCGCAATGCTTTCATGGGGACGCTCTCCCCCTCGATTACGCTGCGCGGGGTGAGCTGCTTTTTGAGCTCACGGTTTTCCTGCTTCATCTGCCGGGCATCGATGGCATGCTTGATCAGGGTGAGGGTCTTGTCGATGGAGAGCGGCTTTTCGAGAAAGTCGTAAGCCCCCATTTTGGTGGCGCGCACCGCGGTCTCGATGGTGCCATGGCCGGAGATCATGATGACTTCGGGAGCATTGTCGAGGTCACGGATCTTGTGCAGAGTTTCAAGGCCGTCCATCCCGGGCAGCCAGACGTCAAGCAGCACTACATCGAAGGAGCGCTTGCGCAGAGTCTCCATGCAGGCCTCGCCACTGTCGGCGGCCGCGGCCTTGTAGCCTTCATCCTCGAGCACGCCCTTGAGCGATTGCCGGATGCCGGATTCGTCGTCCACGATAAGGATGTTATGCATGCTGGCGGGCGGGGGCCGGCGCGGAAATAATTTCCGCGGCAAGCGGCAGCTCCACAACAAAGCGGGTGCCGACCGGCTGATTCTCCTCGACTCGAATAGAGCCGCGGTGGTCCTCGATAATGCGGCTGACGATGGCCAGGCCCAGTCCGGTCCCTCGCTTCTTGGTGGAGAAGTAAGGCAGGAAGAGTCTCTCCTTCAGTTCCTGGGTCACGCCGTGGCCGGTGTCGGCAACGGTAATTTCGACGGCATCCCGGCTGCCCACCAGCGCGGTAGTAATCTGGATCTCGCGCACCAGCGAGCCTTGCATGGCTTCGGCGGCGTTGTCCACCAGATTAGCCAGGGCGCGCTTGATCGCTTCCACATCCGCCATCACCTTGGGAAGATCGGGGGCCAGGAAAGTTTGCACGTGGATTCCGTCCAGCCGACCGTTGAACATGGCCAGAGTATTTTCCACGATGGAGTTGACGTTCGCGGGCGCGGGCTGCGCCGTGGGAAAACGGGCGAGGGTGGAAAATTCGTCCACCAGGGTGCGCAGTGTTTCCACCGCTCCGCCTATGGTTTCAGCGCAACTGTGCAGAATGTCGAGCGAAGCCGCATCGGTTGGCGTGCCGCGTTCCAGGTGACGGCGGATTCGCTCCGCCGAAAGCGCGATGGGAGTTAACGGATTTTTGATTTCATGCGCGACCCGGCGCGCCACTTCCCGCCAGGCGGTCTGCTTCTGGGCCTTGAGCAGGTCGGACAGGTCTTCAAAGACCAGAACATAGCCCAGCCCCTGGCCGGCATGTTGCAACATGGCTACAGTGACGGCGGCATTGAAGCGGGAGCGATGCAATGCCACTTCAAGTTGTGTGGTGGTCGTGCCCATGCGGTCAGCGCGCCGCAACAGCGGTTCCAGATCTTCCAGGATCTCCTCGGGGAATACTTCCCGCAGCGCGGCGCCGATCACGATCAGGTCAGAGGACTCAGACCCCGAAGGGTTGAACATGCGAATCAACGCCTGGTTGACGTGCGTAATCCGGCGGTTGGCATCGAGCGACAGAACTCCCGTGGGTATGCTCTCCAGAATGGTCTCGATGTGCTGGCGGCGCTGTTCCAGCGCGATGTTAGCCGCGCCCAGGTCGTGGCTGGAGGCTTCGATCTGGCGGCGGCTGGTTTCGAGTTCCTCCGCCATGCGGTTGAAAGAACGCACCAGGTCGCCGATTTCGTCGGCCGCGCTCACTTCCACGCGATAATCCAGACGCCCCCGCGAAATCTCCTGGGTGGCTTCGGCCAACGCCACCACCGGGCGAGTCACCAGCTTGGCCAGGTACAGGGCCAGCCAGGTGGTGGAGAACAATACCAGCACGGTAAGCAGCAGCAGCAACTCCATGTAGGTGCGACGCAGCAGTTTGCGCTGGCGGGCGAGTTCGAAATAACGCTGCTGGCTGGCATCGAGTTGCCTCACCGTCTCCGAGAACTTTTGCGGCAAAGGCATGGCCACGACGATCAGGCCGCGGTCGCCCACGGCGGCGCCACTCAGAATATAGTCGGTGTTTTCCCATTTGAAAGGGACAATGGCATCTGAGGTCAGCCGGTCCAGCGGGATCTTTGCTTTCAGCAGCGGCCAGGAGGCGGGAGCGTCGATGCTGGCTTCGGCGTTGCCCGCTTCGAGCGCCAGGGCGAAGCCTCCCTGTAGGGTGGTCTCGTGCCTGCGGAATTCATTCATGACGCTGGAAAAGCTGTGACCGGAGAAGGCCCGTTGCGTTTCCGGCGCCGCCGCGATGGCCTCGGCCTCGGCGCGGGCGTTCTGCGCCGCGTACTTCTTCACCAGCGAGGCCACGGCTGCCGTGTCCTCCCGCACCTCTTCCACGGGACGCGAAAACCACCGTTCGATCGAATTATTCATCAGCCCGTAAGCGAACCAGAACATCATGATGACCGGCAGGAAGGAAAGCAGCAGTCCTCCCACCACCAGGCGGGTGCGGAACTTCGAACCCAGAACTCCCAGCCGCCGCTCCGCAAACAGTTTCAAAAGGTTGCGGGCCAGGACAAACGTCAGGGCCACGAACAGCAGAAAAATCAGGATGGTAAGGGCAGCAAAAAATAGAAGTGGAAAGCGCTGCTGAATGTCGGCGTTGAAAACATCCAGATTCAAAGACGACTGGGAAAGAAGGATCCCGAAAGACACGGCGATCCCGATGGCCAGCAAGATGATGGCTTTCTTGCGGCTGGTCGTTTCCTTGTTGCGGGTTGGACTGGGAGCAGCCACTTTACGCGTCGGCCCGGCGGACCGCGGAATCCATTCTTCGGGCCTGAGTGCCTCATTATAAGCCTCGCACCGTGAGTTTGATGGTGGCGGGGAATGTGCTCCTCACCGTGAAGCTTCTCTTCTGTTGGGGTGCTCCTGAGAATCACTGAGGTGGAGTAACCACCAGGGCGCTGCCGACAATTTCAATCAGTGAATCGCCGGGAATCCATTCCAGAGCCATGCAGGCACGGGATGGGGCTTTGCCGGGAGAGAAATAGGTACCATAGATTTTATTCAACGCGTCGTACTGCGCTTTATGCGCGTCGAAACGCGCCTTGCCGGTGGGCATGGGAACAGTGTCGGCGAGAGGCAGGCAGAGAAAGACCGTGAGATGGATGATGCTGTCCATGGTGCAACCGGCACGCTCCACTGACTTTTTGAGCGCATCCATGGTACGGGTGACATGCTTTTCGAAGGGATCGGTTACGAGCACGTGATCGTCTTTGGGATAGCCGTCATTGGAACCCGTACCTGAAAAGTAGTAGATTCCATCAACGGTGTGATTACCGCTGCCGGAGCGACGGGTCGTATCTCCACCTGCGGGTGCGCTGCCGGGCCTGGGCGCAACCGGGGGAGTTTGTTGAGCGGAGAGCTTCATCGCTCCGGTTACGAAAGATGTCATCGCCGCGATCACGCCAAAGAAACTGCGTCGAGTGTTGATTTTCATAGTTCTCCTTGGGAGTTTTGCGTAGCAAAGCAAGCCTGACAGAAAGCAACCTTGAGGGTGCCCGGTCAAAGCTCTGCTTGGGCGGGGATTTTCTGCGGTTGAGCCCACTTTCACGGTGGAAAATATCCGAAGTTGCTCCCGCTTCCGCGCCGCCCACCGCGATTCGATCGCGCCTCACTTTACTGAAACGTATTGCAGGCCGAGATCGATCCATCCTGAAAGCCGCGCTGGAACCACTGCATGCGCTGGGCGGAACTTCCGTGGGTGAAGGTTTCGGGGTTGACCGTGCCTCGGGACATGCGCTGAATGCGATCGTCTCCGACTGCTGCAGCAGCCTTCAGGCCTGAGTCCACGTCGCCGGGGTCGAGCAGGTTGCGCTGCTCCGTGGAGTGGCCCCAGACGCCGGCGAAACAGTCGGCCTGCAGTTCCAGCGCGACCGAAAGCTGGTTTGCCGCCCCCGGATTCTGTTGCTGCGCCGCGCGCATCCTGGCCTCGATGCCCAGCAGTTTCTGCACGTGATGCCCAATTTCATGGGCCAGCACGTAGGCTTCGGCGAATTCACCGGGAGCGCCGAAGCGTTGCTTCAGTTCGTCGTAAAAGCCGAGATCGATATAAACCTTTTCGTCCTCGGGACAGTAGAAAGGGCCGGTCGCGGACTGCGCCATGCCGCAAGCGGAATCGTAAGCGTCGCGAAACAGGACCAGCTTGGCGTGGCGGTAGGGCACTCCCTGCTGTGGCAGGATCTGGCTCCAGGTGTTCTGCGCGTCGTTCAGGACAAAAGTCACGAACTGCACCAGCGGTTGCTCCTGCTGGTCGCGGGCGGGATCGGATTGCGCAACGGTCGTGCCCGTGTCCATGGAGCCGTTGCTTACCAGCGAGAGAAAATCACGTTTGAAGATCAGGCTCAGAATAAACAAAACGACGATGCCGCCCAGGCCGAGGTGAATGCCTCCGGGGCGAAAGCCGCCTCCGCTTTCGGAGCGGCGGTCTTCTACGTCGTCACTGCTGCCACCTGGGGTCCAGCGCATGTTTTGCTCCCGACTTTGGGTTCAGTTGCAATCGCATAGCTCGAACATCATCAGGCTGAAGTCAAAGGCGTCCGACAGAGCCTGCCCTGAGCGAAGTCGAAGTGAGTGTCGGACCCCCACCGGCTCGCTCTCCACACCCATGCGTTTAGGCGGTTTTGGGGCGGATCATATGATAAAGGGCCAGCAGCACAATGGCGCCCAGGACCGACATGATGAAGCCTGCGGCCTGTCCTTCCTGATACCAGCCCAGTGCTCGGCCGGCATAGGTTGCAACGAACGATCCTGCGATGCCGATCAGCATGGTGATGATGATTCCACCCGGGTCCTTGCCGGGCATGAGAAATTTCGCTACCGCACCGATTACCAGGCCGATCAACAGTGTCCATATGAGATGCATACGGTTTCCTCCAGCGCTAGGATGGCTTGCGGGCGATCGCAGTTGTTTGTCGGACGTCAGACGTCAGGCCCGAGGGTCTGAGGTCCGACGCCCGAGGTCCGCTCTTAAGCGGCAGCGGGAATGACCAGCTTCTGGCCGACTTTGATCTTGTCGGGGTCTTCCAGATTATTGGCCTTGGCGATGACGGGATACTTGTTGGCATCGCCGTAGAAGTGCTTGCTGATCTTGGACAGGTTGTCGCCGGGTTGCACGGTGTAATCCTGCGAGCCCTGGCGAGCTTGAATGTCGTGCTTCAGGTCGGCGAAAGTGGGATCGACGGCCTTGATCGCATCCCAGATGCGGTTCTTGCTGGCCTCTGAAACCGCCGTCGCCTTCAGATAAAGCTGGTTGCCATCCAGATTCAGGTTCTGCAGTTCTGCGCCTTCCTGCTGAATCTTGGTCAGAACGGGCTGGTATTTTTGCTTGAGTTGCTCGAATTGATCAGGCATGTGTTTCTCCTCTCGAAACGATTATTAAACGAAGTGGACACGCTACACTCCAGCGCGCCTTTGTAGGTCCGCCCAGGAAACTTGTAGGACTCAAACGATATACCTCCGGGTTGTGCAATACAACTGTGTGGCGCGGACGCACCCATCCGCGAACTTCGGGTTCCACAGCAAAAGCCGCGGGCGAGGGCGCATGAGACACACGGGCAACAGCGGTTTCGGTATACTAGAGAAGGTATGTCGGTGCTTCAGAACATTGCGGCCATCGCCAAAGGCATGAGCATTACCTTCCGGGAGATGTTTGAGCCCACGGTGGTGGAGAACTATCCCGACGGGCCGGGCCCGCTCAAGGGAGCCAGGTTTCAGGAGCGCTATCGCGGCGTGCACGTGCTGCAGCGTGACGAGAATGGTCTGGAAAAGTGTGTGGCCTGCTTCCTGTGCGCGGCTGCCTGTCCCTCGAATTGTATCTACATCGAAGCGGCGGAGAACACGGCCGAGAAGCGGGTGAGCGGAGCAGAGCGCTACGCTCATGTCTATAACATTGACTACAATCGATGCATCTTCTGCGGCTATTGCGTGGAAGCTTGCCCCACCGACGCCATTACCCACGGGCACGGCTTCGAGATCGCCAGTTTCAATGCCAGCAACCTGGTGTATCGCAAAGAACAGATGCTGGCCCCCATGCCGGCGCATATGGGAGCCAACGCAGTATTCAATCGCGATGAAGTGGGAGCTGGCGCGCCTACGTTGCCTGTACAGGGGAGCTAAACTTCAATAGGTTCTGTCAGAGGATCAGACGCCGGTCCCACAGCGGGCCGGCGTTTGTTTTAATGCGGCCGCGAAATTCTTGGCCACGGATTTGCGCGGATTCACACCGATAGGGCAAAGAGATGTCTAAAAGTTCTGGATTGTTGCTGAGGGCTGAGAGCTGATGGCTGACAGTGTTTACAATGTCTGACTTTCTCCAAACCGTACGCGACCGCGTCGTCATTTACGACGGCGCCATGGGGACTAACATCCAGTTCCGCAACCCCAGTGTGGACGATTTCTGGGGCAAGGAAGGCTGCAACGAACTGTTGGTCTTGAGCCGTCCGGACATTATCAAGGACATTCACGCTGACTTTTTCAAAGTCGGCTGTGACGTGGTCGAAACCAACACTTTCGGCGCCACCCGCGTGGTGTTGGCTGAGTACGATCTCCAGGACAAGGTGGCGGAGATTAACATCGCCGCCGCGAAGATTGCGAAAGAGGTCGCTCAGCAATTTTCCACCAAAGACAAGCCACGTTTTGTCGCCGGATCGATCGGGCCGACCACTAAGCTGCCTTCGCTGGGGCACATCACGTTCGACAACATGGTGGCGGGTTACACCGAACAGGCGGCCGCGCTGATCGAAGGCGGCGTGGACATTTTGCTGGCCGAAACCTGCCAGGACCTGCTGCAGGCAAAAGCCGTGCTGGTCGGCATCTTTGACGCCATGCAGAAAACCGGCAAGCGCCTGCCGGTCACGGTGCAAGTCACGCTCGAAGCCACCGGCACCATGCTCCTCGGCACCGAGATCGGCGCCGCACTCACCGCTCTCGAACCTTTTGACGTGGACGTGATCGGATTGAACTGCGCCACCGGTCCCAGGGAAATGAACGACGCGGTTCGCTTTCTCGGACTTAATTCGAGCAAGCTGATCTCGATTCTGCCCAACGCCGGACTCCCGCACAACGAAGGCGGGCGCGCGGTGTACAAGCTCAGCCCCGCCGAGCTGGCGCAATACCACAAACGTTTCGTCACCGAGTACGGGGTGAGTATTGTGGGCGGATGCTGCGGCACCACGCCCGAGCACCTGAAAGCCGTAGTCGAAGCCGTGGGCGGCCTGGAGCCCGCCAAACGCGAGGTCAAGCCTGCGGCGGCCGCGTCGAGCGCCTACACTTCCGTCCCGCTCGATCTCGATCCCAAACCGCTGGTCGTCGCCGAAGAAATGAATACCACCACCCGGGTGGAAAACTTCCGCAACCTGGTGCGCGGAAAAAAGTACGACGACATTCTGGCCATGGCCAAGAAGCTGGTCAACGAAGGCTCGCACATGCTCGACTTGTGCTGCGCCATTGTGGGCGAGGATGAAAAGGGTTACATCTCTTCCATTCTGGAGAAAGTTGCCACCCGCGTTCCGGCGCCCATCCTTGTCGATTCGACGGAGGCCGACGTAGTTGAAGAAGCGCTGAAGCGCATTCCGGGCAAAGCCATCATCAATTCCATCAACCTGGAGGATGGCGAGAAGCGTACTTCCAAAGTCCTGCCCATGGCTCGGCGTTACGGTGCGGCTGTGATTGCGTTGACCATTGATGAAGACGGAATGGCCCTCACCGCTGACAAGAAGGTCGCCATCGCCAAACGCATCTACAAACTGGCAACGGAAAAATACGGACTGCGCGGCATCGACCTTATCTTCGATGCCCTGACTCTGCCCATCACTACCGGGCAGGAAGATTACCGCTCGGCTGGAATCGAGACTCTGGAGGCGGTGAAGCGCATCAAGCAAGAACTGCCCGACGTGAAGACGATTCTCGGCGTCAGCAACATTTCTTTTGGGCTCGATGCCTATCCGCGCCGCGTGCTGAACTCGGTCTTCATGCACGAAGCGGTCAATAATGGTCTCGATATGGCCATCGTTAACTATTCCAAAATCTATCCCTTATACAAGATTCCTCAGGAAGAAGTTGACCTTGCTTTGAAGCTGATCTACCGCGATGCCGCCTCTGACGGCGATCCGCTGCAGAAATACATGAACCACTTTGCCGGCAAGAAAGGCAAAGGGCAAACCGAGACAAAAGCACACGTCGAAACTCTTTCCGTCGAAGACAAGCTGAAGTTTGCGATCATCAACGGCGAAAAAGCCGTGGGCGAGGGTGTCCACAAAAAGACCCTGGAAGAAATACTGGAAGAGGCGCTGATCCAGTATTCGCCCCTCGACCTGATCAACAACGTCCTGCTCGATGGCATGCGCACGGTAGGCGATCTGTTTGGCGCGCGCAAAATGCAGCTACCGTCCGTTCTCGACTCCGCCGGAGTGATGAAGCAGGCGGTCGCCTATCTCGAGCCCAAGATGGAGAAGAAGGCGGGCTCGCAAAAGGCCACCATCGTGTTGGCCACGGTGAAGGGAGACGTCCACGACATTGGCAAGAACCTGGTGGACATCATCCTCTCGAACAACGGATATAAAGTCATCAACCTGGGAATCAAGCAGACTGGCGACGTCATCATCAAGTCCGCCATGGAGAACAAGGCCGATGCCATCGGACTGAGCGGCCTGCTGGTGAAATCGACGCTCGAGATGAAGTACGTGATCCAGGACCTGGAGCGCCAGAAACTGGAATTCCCGGTGATCTGTGGCGGCGCCGCGCTCACGCGCAAATACGTGGAAGACGATCTGCGCCGCGAATACTCGAACGCCGTGTTCTATGCCGACGACGCCTTTGCCGGCCTGCACATCATGGAAGACCTGGCCACGGCCAACGGCAAGAAGCAGGCCCGCCTGCAGGAAGGGCGTACGGTCAAGGAATACGCCAAAGCCGCCGCGGTCGATGAAGAAACCGGTCCGGTGTTCGCGGAGAGAAGTCCGGTCGTGAAAGATGCCCCGAATATCCCCGTCCCGCCGTTCTGGGGGGTAAAGGTGCGCAAGGATTTCGAGCTGCGTGAGCTGTTCCCCTACATCAACGAAACTGCTCTGTTCAAGAACCAGTGGCAGCTGAAAACCGCGTCGCAGGAAGATTACCTTCGACTGGTAGAAGAGAAATTCCGTCCCATCAAGAAGAAGCTGGAAGAAGAAGTGATTACCAGCGGAATTCTGGAACCGAAAGCCGTGTACGGATATTTTCCCGCGCAGAGCGATGGTAATGACACCATCGTGTACGACCCAGGCTCGTGTGGCGCGGGCGCCCCCGCCCGCGAAACGGCCAATGCTCCCGCTGCTGCAAAGGAGCTCCTGCGCTTTACCTTCCCCCGGCAACGCGAAGGCCGCAAGCTTTCGATCTCCGACTTCTTCGCTCCCAAGTCATCTGGAAAAATGGATGTCATCGGTTTGTCCCTGGTCACGATGGGCGCCCGGGCGTCGGTAGAAACGCAAAAGTTGTTCGAAGCAGGGGAGTACACGAAGTATCTCTATCTGCACGGCTTGAGTGTCGAAACCGCCGAGGCCCTGGCCGAATACCTGCACAAAAAGATGCGCGAAGAACTGGGCATCGCGGGCGAAGACTCGCCCCACATCCGCGATTTGTTTCACCAGAAATATCGGGGCTCGCGTTATTCCTTTGGCTACCCGGCGTGTCCGAATCTGGAGGACCAGACCAAGCTATTTGCCCTGCTCCATCCCGAGGAAAATATCGGAGTGCGCCTGACCACCGGATTTCTTCTGGATCCCGAGCAGTCCACATCAGCTATCGTGGTCCACCATCCCGGCGCGAAGTATTTCGTGGTGTAGAGAGCAGGCAGATACCTCTCAGCGTGCCCAGGGATCAAAGAAAGCGATGCGGGCAACTTCGAGATGTTTGGTGTCCCGCGTAACCAGCGTAAGGTCGTAGTGCAGGGCGGTGGCAGCGAGAAGCCCGTCAATAACCGGCAGCGGAGATCTCCGGGCAGCTGCGCTACCCGCGAGTCGTCCCCAGCGGTCGGCGACGGCCTGATCGATAGCAAGGATGCGGTTCGAAAACCGAAGCGCCAAGTCCCGGTCCAGCCAGGCTTCGAGGGCAGTGCGACGCTTGGCATCGGGCAGGGAACTGATTCCTTTGCGAATTTCGCCGAGCGTAAGCACACTCAGATAGAGCAGGATCTCGTCCGTGGCCTCGATCCATTGCGTGACCCCCGGGTCCGGCCTGGCTTTGACCAGTTCGGAGATCACGCTGATGTCGAGCAGAAAGCCACTCATAGGTTAATCTTCCGGCCATAGTCCGCTTTGCGTTTCAAATCCAACTCAGTCCCAGCCAGCGGCGACGCTGCGAAGAATTCGACCAGGCTTCGAGGCTGGCGGGTGCGGCCGGTAAGGCGTTCGAATTCCTCCGCGGGAACGACCACGACTGCTTCTTTGCCTTGGCGGGTCACGTATTGCGGCCCTTCAGCGCGCGCGCGGCGAAAAAGCTCGCTGAATCGGGCTTTTGCGGTTTGCAATTGCCAAGGGGGTCGAGAGGGCGAGTTTAGCCCTTTGATAGCGGTGCTTTTTTCGGCTTCGATCTTGGTTTTAGACATAACTAGTCTGACTAGTCATATTATAAACGCTTCCTCCACTGCGCGCAAGCGCCAAACCATTCTGCAGTTTCCCCAGGCCCATGCCGTAACCATGGGCTCTCCTTCTGGCGTTCTCCGGAATTACGCGCGCGAATGGCGGTCTCCGGCATTTGCCTACGGGCAGCTTCCCTGAAACGCTATAATCCCAATCCAACCATGGCTCTGACTTCGGGCACCAGACTCGGGCCCTACGAGATCGTCGCCCCGCTCGGCGCAGGCGGAATGGGTGAGGTGTACCGCGCTCGTGACCCGCGCCTGGGCCGTGAAGTTGCCATCAAGGTGCTGCCCGCTTCTTTCTGCGGCGACCTCGAGCGGCTTCGCCGCTTCGAGCAGGAGGCCCGAGCGGCCAGCGCGCTCAACCATCCCAGCATTCTTGTTGTTTATGATATTGGGACCCACGAAGGCGCACCGTACCTGGTGACGGAACTTCTGGAAGGTTCCACTCTCCGCGACCGTCTGGCTAGCGGCCCGTTGCCGGCTCGCAAGGCGGTGGATTTTGCGATTCAGATCGCCCATGGCCTGGCAGCGGCGCACGAAAAGGGAATTGTTCATCGCGATCTCAAGCCCGAAAACATCTTCATTTGCCGCGACGGACGCCCCAAGATTTTGGACTTCGGCCTGGCCAAGTTGTGTGTGCCCGAGCCGGGCGATGCCGGCGCCACATTGGACGTTGACCATCAGACCGCAATCGGCACGACCTTGGGCACGGCCGGTTACATGTCGCCGGAACAGGTGCGGGGAGAGAAATCCGACCAGCGCTCCGATGTATTCAGCTTCGGCGCAGTGCTCTACGAGAGCCTTTCCGGTCACCGGGCTTTTGACGGACGCACGGCAGCCGATCGTTCCAGCGCCATTCTGAAAGACGACCCTCCTGACCTGCTGGCGACCAGAAAGAACATTCCTGCGGCGCTTGACCGCATCGTGCGTCACTGCCTGGAAAAGAGTCCTGAACAGCGCTTCCAGTCTGCCCGTGATCTCGCCTTTCATCTGGAATCCACGTCCTCGATTTCGGAAACCGGCGCAGCTCCATCGCTGGGTTTTGAGAAGAAGGGAAGCAAACGTCCCCTGCGCTGGATGGTTGCAGCTCTGGTGGTCGGTCTGGCCATGGTGCTGGCCGCTGCCGGCGCGTGGTGGTTCCGGGGACGAGAGCAGTCAGGCTCGCGGACGGTCAAATTCCTCCGTCTCACCGATTTTGCCGGTATGGAAGAGAGCCCGGCATTCTCCCCCGACGGCAAATCCGTGGCCTTCGTCAGCGATTCGACCGGCTCGCGGCAAGTATGGGTGCGTCTGCTGGCGGGTGGCCCCCCGCTGCAGATTACGAACGGCGAAGGCTCCCATCTCTTCCCCAGGTGGTCGCAGGACTCGGCTGCCATCATCTATTTCACTCCGCCGCCTGAAGGAACCGCTCAAGGTACTTTGTGGGAAGTTTCAGCCCTGGGCGGCACGCCTCGCCAGCTGGTTTCCAGCATGAGTGGCGCCGACATGAGCCATGACGGCAAGCGCATGGCCTTTTTTCGCCTTAACGGAAAACAAATAGAATTGGTCGTAACCGATCTGGACGGCTCCAACCCTCTGGTATTGACCCAGGCGGTCACCAGCTTCAGCTATCGTCAACCCCGCTGGTCACCCGATGACAGCACCATTGCTTACCTGCACAACGAGGAAACATGGGCTGACGATATCTATATTGTTCCTTCTGCGGGCGGTGCTCCTCGCGCTCTTACTCGGGAGAGTACGTTGATGAGCGGGTTGACCTGGTTGCCCGACGGCTCCCATCTCGTGTACAGCAGTGCGCGGGGCAACACGCTGCTCTATCTTCCGACCCTGCACTTGTGGGAGGTCTCGAAATCCGGAGGCGAATCTCGCCAGCTGACCTTTGGCGAATCGGGCGATGAAAGTCCTGACATGGATCGCGAAGGCCGCGTCCTGGTCAGCCGGAAACATATGGAGTTCGATATTTGGAAGTTTCCGGTTGACGGTACCCCAGCCGACAACGTGAGCCGGGGAGTGCGTATCACCAGCCAGACCGGACAGGTGCAAACTCCCACCCTGGATCCGACCGACCACGAAATGGCCTATCTGTCTGACAGCGGGGGCCACGGCAATATTTGGGTGCAGCCTTTGGGCGGGGGCCAGAGGCGCCAGATCACGTTCGAAAAAGATCCGGCCATGGTGATGGGAGTTCCCAGCTGGTCACCGGATGGAAAGTTTATTACCTTCGCGAGCGGTCGAGCCTCGCGAGATGCTTTCCGGGTGGATTATTTTTTGATCCATCCCGACGGGAGCGACCTTCACCGGTTGATTCCAACGGCGACATGGACGACCTGGTCCGGCGACAGCAAATGGCTGTACTATTCAGAGTTTTCGTCGATGCAGAACGCCGGCGGCACCAGGCTCATGAAGATTCCCGTGGATGGCGGGACCCCGGTAGTGGTGCGCTCAGACAACGCTCGCGGCCCGGCGCCGGCGTCCGATGGCTCCGCCTTGTACTACATGGTCCCCTTGCAGAACCTGAACGGTTCGCTGGACTACGAACTGCGCGTGGCCCGTCCCGAGAATGGTCCTTCGAATTTGTTGGCGCGCATCTCGGGTCAACGGGTGCCGTTGTGGCAGGGCTTGCATCCCGCGATCTCGAAAGACGGAAAGGGGCTGGTGATGCCCCTGGCCGATAGCCTGGGAACCAATATCTACGTCGCGTCCACGGCGGATGGAACATTAAGACAGGTAACCGACTTTGGGCAGAAACGCACGTTCATTGTGCGCCGCATTTCCTGGTCCTCGGACGGAAAATTCGTCTTCGCAGCCGTCGGCGTAGGCGATGCCGACATCGTGCAGATGGACGGCCTTCTGCAATAACACGCCTGCCGTGAATTCTCTGCGGGTCGGACACTCTTGTCCAGAATCAGGATCAAAGGCAGGACTCAAGAACGAAAATACAACACCATCAACTCTTCATCCACGTACTCATCGCCGATTTTCAGGGCGCTCTTTTCGCAACCGTAAACCTCAAAGCCCATAGACTCGTACAAGCTCCTGGCTCCCGCATTCTGACGGCTGACCGCGAGCGTAACCTGTTCGATGCCCGGCAAAAGCTGCACCAGTCCGATCAATTCTGCCAATAAGGCCCGGCCGACGCCCTTCCCGCGACACTCTTCCGAGACGTACACCCCCCAAATTCCACCGCGGTGGCGGATCTTCTCCCCTCGGCGGCGAAAAAATCCAGCCATACCGATGAGTTGGCGATCGATGAAGGCACCAAGAACAAAGTTGTCGTCCGCCGCCATCAGGCGATCTCTGATCGTCTCCAGCGTCATGGCCTGATGCTCGGCTACGGATTCCGTGAAGGCTTGCGGTTCCCGCTCCAGCGCTTCGTGCCGAAGCTGCCGGTAGGACTCGGCATCGAGGTCGGTGAGACGGCGGATTTCCATGGTCAGTTGGGAGTTAAGCAGTTCCTGGTTCTCGGTTCATGACGATTATAGCGGCGCGATGCATGCGTCGAATGCCTTCAAGGACAAACCGGCGTTGCCCCACGTGCATCTCAATGTCATGATCCGTAAACTGAAATCCGGACAGTATCGTTTGTACTCGAGCAAGAAGAACCCTAAGACTGGTCGGCGACGGAACCTGGGAACGTTCGGGAGTCGGGCAGCCGCTGAGAAACACGAGCGCGCGGTGCAATTTTTCAAGAGAGCGTAAACCGGCGCCGGTGGTGCCTCGCAAATTCTAGCGCAGTTGCTCTCTCATCCAGGCCGTGACCAGCGGCACCAGGTTGTCGTGAAATTTCCCCTTCACGGTAAAGCCGTGGTCCATGCCCTCCACTTCGAGATAGCGGGCATGGCCGGGATGGACCTGATTGACGATCTGAGCAATCGCTTCGCTGTCGGCGCGGCTCATGATCTCATCCGCGCCGCCGCGGATAACCAGCACCGGCGCACTCACTTTCTGCCAGGCCTCCCCCAGGTTCAGCGCCTGCAATTGCTGGTAAAACGCTGCGGGGCGCCCGTATTGTCCATCTGGAGTGTCATACCACAGGCTTTTCCACTCAGTATGCTGGGCGATAACTTGCCCCGGCGTCATGCCCCTGATCAGGTACAGGTTGTAGAAATCGGAGAAAGCCTTCACCGCCGCATTTACTTCAGACGGCGACCTTCCCTCTGCCGTAAGCCGCCGCCGTTCCAGTTCCAGCATGTGCTCATACCAGGTGCGTCCCCAGGAACCGGCAGAAACGAATCCGCGCACGGAATGATCTCCGGCAGCCAGTGGTGAGAAGCCGCCGCCGTTACTCAGGCCTACGACAAACACCCGGCCGGAGTCGATGAAATCATATTTTTCCAATGCAGCAAACGCCGCCTGCCAGCCTTCCATCTCACTGTTGAAGTCCGCCTTCGAGCAATCGCCCTGGCTCTCACCCACGCCAGGTTTGTCCATGCGCATCGTGGCGTAGCCCGATTCATCAATCAGGCGCCGCATGAATTTGCCGAAGCCGTCGCGGGTATTTGCGTCGGGATACTCCATCGTGTCGCAACTGAGCCAGCCTACAAAAAAAATGACGGGAACCTTGCCGCCGGCGGCCGTGGGGCGAGTGATGAAGGTACGCAGCTTTTGCCCGCTATGGTTCACCACCCAGTCATAAGACACGGTGGCATGTGCAAAACTCTCCCGCTGAGATGTCTGGGCTGCGCTGAAGGGAGCAAGAAACAGGAGGAGGGATGTAATCGTGATCTGACGCATGGCGATGAGCCTCGCCAGATTTAGACGAAGAACAAAGAGGACGGTTAGGGCAGGACAGCTCAAACCAGAAAACGAAAATGGCGGAGAGGGAGGGGATTCAAAAGCCCTATTTCCGCTCGCAGCCGCATGAACACTGGCGATAACGCTTAACTCCCCGCCTTTCGAGCGACATGCGTGCGAAAAAGTCTTAGGCTAGAGGGTCCATTACCGGCACACTCGACGAGTCTTTGGCCGCCGACATGGCCGAAATGCCGTACCGGGAAGTTCGCCCACCCCGCACTCTCAGAATAGCCACTCACACATGACGAGCAACGCGTGGCAGCCGAGGGAACAACTCAAACATTGGGGCTATCCGAATCTGACGGTCCGCGGGTATACTTCTTTCCTGCGATAATGCAAGGAAACAAGACCGATGTTGACTCGAAGGTTGGTCGTACAAGGAGCGATACTTGCGTTTTGCTCTGCGGCTTCGATTGGCCAGCAGAGTCACCAGGCTTCTCCTACCCCCGTCTTGCGCGAGTTCCCCATGGTTTTGCAGCAGAGTGTCGAAGCCGGAAAAACTCCAGCGGGAACTAAAGTTCAGGGAAAACTTGCGGCCGCCACTCAGTTTTATGGCGCGCTAATTCCCAAGAATGCGGTCGCATCTGGGGAGGTTGTTGAATCCGAATCCAAGAAGGGGAAGGACCGGGCGCGGCTCGCGATCCGCATGAACACAGTAAGCTGGAATGGCGGATGGGCTCCCCTCTACGCTTATTTGATGCCCTTGTATTACCCCGCGACCGGGCAGGCAGTGCCGAATCTGCCGAACGAATCTCCGGATCCGGACTCCAGAACCTTGAATGGACCCAACCAGTCGTCGGAGTCCCCGATGTCCCGACCCTTTGCGGGCGGCCGCTCAGAGGCCATCCCGGACGTTGCCATCGTCTCGAGTCGGCCTGTCCGAATGAGAAATGTGGTACTTGAACCCACAAGTAACGGGGGTATCGCGCTTGTGTCTGAGCATGAGAATATCAAGTTGTTCAAAATGATGACCTACGTCTTTGCTGCCGAAGAATCCTCAGCAAAGTAAGCTCAGATTTGCACTGTCAGCTTCACCGTGTACCAACCATTTCCCGGCGGCGGCTCAGAGCGCGTCACTGCCATCCCGGGATATTCCCACCATCTCGAGCCGGGCCTGTCCCGATGAAAAGCGTGTGGCCCTTGAGCCCACAGCGGTATTAAGTTGTACAAGCTGACGACCTACGCTTTGGCTGCGGTCGAACCACCAGCAAAGTAAGTCCAGATTCAACTGTCGGCTTCAGGGCTGCTCACTTGGGCCACTGTCGGGTTTCCGCTTGTACTCCATTCTGATAAACAAAGGCTCGCACCTTGTTCGATGCGAGCCATTGGAGCAACTTAAGCTTGTCGTAAACCGTCGTCCCGCTCGCAGCTTGCTGCGAGCGGGACGGGAGGAGCTCTGGGTTAGAGGTTAAAAGTAAACCTTCCCGGCGAGCTGGATAATTCTCGCAGGGTAGGCCGACGTGAACTGGCCGAAGCGACTGTTGCCGAGACCGTTATCAACGCTCTGGAACTGGGTGTGGTTGAAGGTGTTGAAGCTCTCCAGCCGAAGCTGCAACCCGGCACTCTCCCCGAAGGCGAAGGTCTTGAAGAGAGAGAGGTTCCAGTTGTCGCGGCCCGGTCCGCGCAGAGCGTTGTGCTCGAGATTGCCCCAGGTACCGGGTGCAGCAACGGTAAAGACCGAGGTATCGTAGTACTGGATGTGCTGGAAGGGGTCCGTGGACGCCACCGGCTTATGCATATAGGTGATTTCGCCGTTCAAGTCAGGCCGGTTGCCGCCCCCAACGATATTGGAACTGCCTCCGCTGACGTTGATTGGCAGTCCAGACTCGATCGTAATGATCCCCGATACCGCCCAGCCACCGACTAGGGACTTCACCAGGCCGTTCGAGCTGTTGCGCAGAATCGGGATGTTGTAGATGAAGTTGGCGGAGAAGTTGTGGGTCCGGTCGAAAAGGCTCGGCCCAAGATCGTACCGCCACCCCTCGTACGGGTTGGAAACAGGATTCAAGTCCTGACCGCTGCCACCGGTGGATGGATCGATGGAGCGTGAAAGGGTGTAGTAAGCGCGAAGCTGTAGGTCCCTGCTGGCTTGCGAGTTCAAATCAATCTGCAGGGAGTTGTAATGGCCGTTCGCCTCGTTCTGCGCCAGGCTGAGAGTTCTGAACCCTTTGTAGGGAAGGCTAGGCGCCGTCTGGTAATTGAGAATACCGTTAGTCATGAGCGCGAGATCGCTCAGGGACGGAAGGTTAATGTTGCGATAGTCGTTCAGGTGCCGGTTCTGATTGCCTACGTAAGAGACAGACAGAACGGTCTTGGCACCAAACGCTTGCTGAACACCGGCGCTGTATTGCATGCTGGTGGACGGCTTGTAATTGTCGATGGCCAAGCCAGTGATATCCGCCGCCTTGATGGTCTGGAACGTGGGCGCAGCACCGGTCGAAAGCAGGATGTTCGGATTTTGCAACTCTACGTTGTTTAGGCCAACGTTCAGACTGAACGGGATGTTCGGCCCGGCATTGTACATATCGTTGCCTTGAATGCGTTCGTACATAATGCCGAACCCGCCGCGAATGATCGTCTTGCCGCTACCGGTCAGGTCGTAAGCAAAGCCGAGCCGCGGACCGAAGGTCGCCCAATGGTTGTTCACAAGACCCTTGGGTATGCCGTTTTTCTCAGGCGTTCCGATTCCGTTGAGGTACAAGGGGACGCCCGCCAGGATCTGGTTTGGGCTGGTGCCGAGTCCAGGGCTTGCGGCGGTACAGCCGGGATCCGCCGGACCGCTGCAGATATCGCCATTGCTATCAAACACGGCGGCCTGGGATGGATCATACAATGAGGGATAGAAGTTTCCCATGCGGTTGTTGGATTCGTACGCGTGAGGTGCCCCATCCCAGCGTAGGCCGAGGTTCAGGGTCAACCGGTGAGTCGCGCGCCAGTTGTCTTGAATATACGCGGCCCAGGAAACGTTAGGCCAGTCGCCGTGGTCCTGGACGGCAAGCTCCTGATAAGCGGAAGCGGTGCCAAGCAGGAAGTCAGCGAAGCTGTTCCCAGTGTAAGTCTGGGCATTTGGGGTGCCCTCGAACGTGAATGCGCCCTGGGTCGTTCCGAAAAGATCCTGGACTTTCTTGTAGCGCGCCCAGCTTCCGCCGATCTTCAACTGGTGCGCACCTTTCGTCCAGGAGACGTCGTCGCGGACCTGGTAACCGTCGGCTCTGTTAACCCACGGCCAGCTGGAGATCTGGAAATTGGCGCCGCTTTGTTTGTCGAGAGTAATGTTGGGAATGCGATTCAGGTTATTCGGCCCCGTGAACAAACGCGAGTTGGTCGAATCGTATCCGCTCGGAAGTGCGAGGCTCGTCATCCCGGTGGCGGCAAAGGGAGTGATGTTGATGCGGTTGCCGTTGTAGTTGAAGGCGATTTCGTTGAGAAGCGTCGGGCTAATGCTGTGGGTGGCGTGAATCACGTAGCTGTAAGCTGGATTGTTGAACGTGTCTCCAACCGTAGGCAGGTTGTCACCGCTCCACTGAGCCGTGTTGTAGCCTTGTGAAATTTGCTCGGCAATAAAGTGACCGAACACGGAGAATTTGCTGTTGAAGGTGTGATCGATGCGGACGATCTCCTCCTTCAGGTTCGTCGGAGTGCTGGAGCCGCCCACGAAGCTCCCGACACCGTTGCCGATGCCTGAGTTTGGCGCCGGCAAAAAGCCCGTACCGAGCAACGCAGTCGCGTTTGGCTGAATCATGCAGGACGGGATGACGTTGCCGGGGAATGCAACCTTGCCCGCGTCGTTCAGGCCTTGCACGACGCCGGCAGGAGCGACTCCGCCAGGACAGTTGGCAAACAGAACGGACGGAGCCACTCTGTCCCTAGTGGGAACGTAGATTGGATCGGTAACCGAGCTGAAGTCGCCGCCGTAAGTTGCGGGATCGGGAACCGTCTGGTTGGTTGACCCGCCGTCGATGTATCGGCGCCACTCCATGTTGTAAAAGAAGAAGGTCTTGTTTTTGTCCGGGTTGTAGAGGTGGCCGAAGGTGACGGGGCCGCCGATATTGAAGCCGAAGATGTTCATGCGCAATTCTTGTTTCTTGTTCGGAGCCGGGAAAAAGTAGTTGCGCGCATCAAAGGCGTCATTGCGGTTGTTTTCCCATGCCGAGCCATGCAGCCTGCTGGTGCCGGACTTAAGCACCATGGTGACGGTTCCGGCAGAAGAGAGGCCATAGTCGGCGCCGTAGTTCGAAGTCAATTGGCGGAACTCAGCCATCGACTCGCTGGAAGGGGCCGTAGTGACGCAGCCTCCGCAGCCGCGGTCGTAGTTCTCACCGCCATCTACCATGAAGACATTGTGGGCGGTGCGCTGGCCATTGAAGCTGACGCTCGTATCGCCACCCACGGGGACATCCTTGTAATTGGTGATATCGTTCGATGCTCCGGGAGCCAATGCAGCAAGTTGGAACAGGCTCGTGCCGTTGACGGCGAGGTCCGATATCTGCTTGCCGGTGATCAGGTTGCTGACTTCCCCGGTGTCTGTCTGTACGGCAACCGCATTGGCTTCTACGGTTATCATTTCGGTCGCCTGGCCGACCTGCATCTGGAAGTCCAAGCGGTCGCGGTCGCCCACATTCAA
>Ga0207706_10001445_pt1 | contig 23762 bp, 20 predicted proteins | sample KBSC53metaG_FD_184318 | JGI IMG/M metagenome (GOLD analysis project Ga0207706, IMG submission 184318) | Corn rhizosphere microbial communities from Kellogg Biological Station, Michigan, USA - KBS C5-3 metaG (SPAdes) (version 2) | ecosystem: Host-associated > Plants > Roots > Rhizosphere > Soil ... | reverse complement strand
TCCAGTTCCTAACGGAGAATTTGTTGCTTGCCTTCATCGGTGGCATTGTTGGAGTGGGTGTAGGCGCAGTTACGCTGAAATGGCTGGCCGCAACCATGCCCCGAAACACCCTGCCTTCTGAGGCTGAGCTCAGCCTAAATCTGCCGATTTTGTTGTTTACATTGGCCGCTTCAACGTTGGCCGGGATTCTTTTCGGCTCAGCTCCTGCATGGTATGCGACACGAATCGATCCAAGTGACGCGCTCAAAGAAGGCGGCAGATCCGGAACAGGTGCGGGACGTCATCGCCTGCGCAGAGTTCTCGTCATTGGCGAATTCGCACTGGCGCTCGCGCTGTTGACGGGTGCGGGGCTTGCGATTCACAGCTTCTGGAATCTCACTCGGGTCGATCTCGGAGTCAATACGGTCCATGTGCAGACCTTCTTCCTGCCTGTCCCGGAGGCTCGCCCCAAAGACCCCGCAATGATCCGCGCTTATTACGAGCAAATGCTTACCAGCATCAAGTCCGTCCCAGGTGTTCTGGATGCATCCGTATCTGTTGGCATTCCATTGCAGGGGCCAGGTTTTGGAATGCCGTTCACGATTGCGGGCCAGCCAGAGTTTGCGGACCCTTCTCAACGGCCAGGTGCGGCCTTCGGAATGGTTACACCCGATTATTTCAAGACTTATGGGATCCAGGTGACTCGTGGCCGTTCCTTCACTGACCAAGACAACGCAAGCAGTGTAAAGGTGGCCATGGTCGACGAGGAATTCGTAAGAAAGTACCTCAATGGCAAAGACCCGTTACAGCAGCGGATCAATATAGAGGAATTGATTCCCGGTGTCACCAAGCTGGGGCCGTATGTCTCCTGGCAGATCGTCGGCGTCTTTCACAACGTGCGTGCCGGAGGTTTCAGGCAGGACTTTCCGGAGATTGAGATTCCTTTCTCACAAATCCCCTGGCCGTCTGCAAATGTCGGCGTACGCACCTCGGGCGATCCGGCGGTGATGATCAAAAGCATTGCTGCCGCGGTCCATGCGGTCGATCCGCAGATTGCCCTCGCTGAACCGCGAACGATGGAAGAGATCAAGAGCCTGATGCTTGCCGGCGATCGATTCACAATGACGCTTTACTCGGCCTTTGCCGCCGTAGCGCTGTTATTGGCGGCGGTGGGCATATACGGCGTCATGGCTTTCACTGTCGCACAGCGAGAGCATGAGATCGGCTTACGAATGGCCCTGGGCGCAAGTCGTGGCAGGGTCGTTAATCTGGTGCTTAAAGAGGCATTTTTTCTGGCTCTCATTGGATTGGGTCTGGGTCTCGTCGGCGCATATTTTGTAGGGCGTGCCATGCAGAGCACGCTTTACGGAGTAGGAGCGCTGGACTATGGCTCGATCGCGGTCGTGGCGGTTGTGTTATTGGCTGCATCTTTGTTGGCAAGCTGGCTGCCAGCTCACCGCGCCGCGGCAGTCGAACCTATGAAGGCCTTGAGAAGTGAGTAACTAACAGCAGAGGGTGAAACAGAGCCTGGTATTGAGATCGGAGTAACTGAGAATCATGATCGAATTGAAGAATGTTGAACGTAGTTATAAGACCGGGCACGCAGAAACCTGGGTTTTGCGCCGCATTGGATTAACCATTAAGGAAGGCGAATTTGTCACAGTCATGGGGCCGTCGGGAGCGGGGAAGTCATCGCTGCTGAATGTGCTGGCTCTTCTTGATGACAGCTGGCTCGGAGAGTATTGGTTTGGCTCGACGCCGGTGCACTCATTGAATCGCAAGCAGCGGGCAGACCTGGCGCGAACGCGTATCGGGATGGTCTTTCAGAGCTATCACCTGCTGGACGACCTCACGGTTGCTGAAAATATCGATCTTCCCCTGTCATACAAGAACATGCCTGCCAAGGATCGACAGGGAATGGTGGCAGAGATTCTCGACCGGTTTCAGATCGTTGCCAAGAAGGACCTATTTCCGAATCAACTCTCGGGTGGGCAACAGCAGCTAGTCGGCATCGCCCGCGCTGTGGTTCACGCACCGTCGTTGCTGTTGGCCGACGAGCCAACCGGCAATCTGCACTCCACACAGGCACGCGAAATTATGGAGCTGTTCTGCGAACTGAATCGCGCGGGAACAACGATCGTGCAGGTGACCCACTCTGAAGAGAACGCGCGTTACGGCAAACGCATTCTTGAACTCCGCGATGGCTGGCTAACGCGAGACGAATTGCTGCAAACCTCTGCAAGCGAGGTCGGCGCGAAATGAAGATGACCCAGAGGAATCGTTTGAAGACAATGAATGAAAGACCTTATTTTGCGCGAGTTCAGGCTTGCGCCGCAATTATCTTGTTGCAGGTAAACATGGCTCTCGCAGTTGAGCCAATATCATCTGCGTCATCGGTTCAGGCTCCGGCTCAAGCCGCCGCGGCTCCGCTTCAAAATCCACAAAGCACCAGCGTCCCTTTTGACCTGATGCTGAAGACTTCGCACAATCCGTTTGATGCTTACCGTGGCAAGACGGCACCGGCTCCGGATATGACGAATTCCTCGAGACTTGATACGCTCGTGCGAGACGGAAAGCTTTATCTGTCTCTGCGAGATGCTATTGATCTGGCGCTTGAAAACAATCTCGACATGGTTATCGCGCGATTCAACTTACCGATTGCGCAGATGGACATTCTGCGTACCAGCGCCGGGGGCCAGGTGCGCGGTGTTAACACCGGCGTAGTATCTGGAACTCCGGGCGGCGGAGCCGGGGGCGCGGGGGCAGGAACAGGCGCTGGCGGCACGAGCAGCGGTGCGGGCGGTGCGGGCGCGGGCGCTGCAGGACAAGTGCTCTCTACACTCGGTACCGGTTCCGCAGTGTCAAGCTACGATCCGTTCATCACCGCCCAGGCGTACAACGATCACTCTTCGCAGTTGCTTACCAACAAGCAAATTTATGGCGTACCCGTGTATCACTTGAATGAGAGCTTGGCGAATGTGACTTACTTCCAGTCGTTTCCCACGGGCACCTATGTGGAGGCAGACTGGAACAGCAACCGCCAAACTTCGAACAGCCCGTTTAACTCATTGAACCCCCAGCTCTATACCAGCGTGCGGTTCATCTTCCAGCAGCAGTTACTGGCTGGCTTCGGAACCGGCCCGAATCTCCGGTTTCTGCGCATCGCAAAGACGAACCAGAAGATATCAGACATCGCGTTTAAAGCGCAGGTAATCGCGACCGTGACACAGATCTGCGATATCTACTGGGACCTGGTCAACGCGTACGATACCGAGCAAGTCGGGGAGCGTTCGGTTGCCTTCGCCACGACGACACTCGATACCAGTCGCAAGCAGCTTGCATTGCAGGCGATTCCCGAGATGGATGTGCTCAAGGCTGAAGGTGAATTGGCGACGCGGCAGCAGGATCTTACTGTGGCGCGAACGAATCTTCAGTTGCAGGAACTCTACATGAAAAACGCCATCACCCGCACACTCGACAATCCTGTTCTCGAAGAGATGCCGGTGGTGCCCACAGATCACATCGCGGCCCAGATCAAGCCTGACACCGAGCCCATTCAGGATACGATTTCTGCCGCGCTAAAGAACCGCACCGAGCTGCTGGAATCGCAACTCGATCTCGATAATCGGGAGTTGAGCCGCAAGACGGCAAGAAATGCTCTTTTGCCGCAGCTTTCCTTGTATGGGTTCTATGGCGGCACGGGCTATGCCGGCACGCCGAATCCCGACTATGTGCTGGCGGGCGGCATTGTTGATGCTCCCCCCGGTTTTGGAGGGGCAGTTAGTAACGCATTTAATAATTCTTCACCCGAATACCAAGTGGGAGTGCAGTTGCAGATTCCACTGCGAAATCGTGTGTCTAAAGCAGACCAATATCGTACCGAACTCGAGTACCGCCAGTCCCAGGTGTATTTTGAAGAGTTGAAGAAGCGTATTCGGATTGAAGTGCGAAATGCGCGTTATGCTCTCGAACAGGGAGCGAGCCGAGTGGCTGCGGCCCGTAAGGCGCGGGACTTGTCGCAGCGCACGCTGGATATTATGCAAAAGGAGCTAAAGCTCGGCGTGGGATCAAATCAGCAGACGCTTTCAGCGGAGCACGATTTGGCGCTTTCCGAGTCGGCGCTGGTAACCGCCGAGACCGCGTACGAGAAGGCACGAATCGAAGTGCGTCGAGCTACCGGCTCGATTCTTGAAGAGTACGGAATTTCCATAGCCAATGCCAAGAGCGGCGTGGTGGAGGCCGAACATCGCTAGCAAGAGTGAACGAATCCGTGTACTTGTCGCCGACGATCAACCACATATCCTCGAGGCAGTGGAACTATTGCTTGAACCGCAGGGCATCCAGACTGACTGCGTGCGGTCGCCACAGTTGCTGCTGGAAGCACTGGGGCAGAGCGACTATGATGTCCTGCTCATCGATCTCAACTACACACGCGATACGACGTCAGGCAAAGAAGGACTTGATTTGCTTGCGCGCCTCCAGGAGATCGATCCACGTCTTCCGGTAATTGTCATGACCGCCTGGGGAAACATCGATCTCGCCGTCGAAAGCATCAAGCGAGGAGCGCGCGATTTCATCCAGAAACCATGGGAAAACGAGCGCCTGATCAGCCTCATCCGTGTGCACGCTGAACTGCATCAAGCTCTACGCCGGGCGCGTCATCTTGAGCTCGAAAACCGATTGCTCCGCGCAGAAGGCATGCCGGAGTTCGTCGCGGGCGCGGCCACGATGCAGCCAGTACTTGAACTGATCGCCCAGGTGGGTCCCTCCGATGCCAATGTGCTCATCACGGGTGAACATGGCACCGGCAAAGAGATCGTTGCCAAGCTGTTGCACGCCGCATCTCCGCGCAGCCGCATGGCACTTGTAGCAGTAAATGCAGGCGGTCTGCCGGAAGGCACGTTCGAGAGCGAAATCTTCGGCCACGTGAAAGGCGCGTTTACGGATGCGCGTACCGATCGGGTTGGCCGATTCGAACTCGCCAACGGAGGGACGCTATTCCTGGACGAAATCGCCAACGTGCCTCTTAGACAGCAAGCCAAACTGCTGCGCGTGCTCGAGACGGGCGAGTTGGAGCGCGTGGGCTCATCGCAAACGCGACGGGTTGACGTTCGTGTTCTCTCTGCGACAAACGCCAACTTACCGGAAGAATCCAAAGCCGGAAATTTCAGGGAGGACCTTCTCTTCCGGATCAATACGGTCGAGATTCATCTGCCCGCTCTTCGTGATCGCCGCGAAGATATTCCGCTTCTTGCGATGCATTTCCTGGGACGCAATCGGGCTCGCTATCGCAAACAGGTCTCCGGCTTTTCCGCCTCGGCTATGCAGCAAATGATGCAATATCCCTGGCCTGGCAATGTTCGAGAACTCGAGCACACGGTTGAACGCGCCGTTCTGCTTTGCCGGGGAGAGGAGATCGAGCCTGCGAATTTAGCCATTGCAGCGGCTCGGTCATCCGCGCCAAACTTTGAGAATATGAGCATAGATGAAGTGGAAGCCTTGCTCATTCGCAAGGTGCTGCGCCGATGTGACGGGAACATCTCGCAGGCTTCTGAAGCTCTGGGTCTGAGTCGGGCCGCTCTCTATCGCCGTATCGAAAAATATGGCCTTTGAAAAAAATAGACGAAGACGCAAACGCTCGGCCGTCCGCCGGGCGTGGCTTTTTTGTCTTCTACTCGCGTTACCAGCGCTGCTTTTTGAAGGGATTCTGCTCTCTGAACGCCAGGTCACTGCGGTCCCGGCCACACTTTTGATTTTCTGCCTCCTGATTTATCTGGCCCTGATTTCCGCCTCGCTCATCGAAGGCATGACGCGTCCTCTGCAAACACTCTCCAACGTCGTGTCTTCTCTGCGCGAAGGCGATTACTCCTTTCGCGCGCGGGGCGCGGCCTCGCTGGACCCGCTTGGGGAATTGGCATCCGAGATCAATGCACTAGCGGACCTTCTGCAAAAGCAGCGCGTACGTTCTCTCGAGGCGACAGCGTTGCTGGCTCGCATTCTTGAAGTCATGCACGCACCCCTGTTTGCCTTTGACCGCGAATACACGCTGCAACTGGTGAACAATGCGGGGGCACAGCTTCTTGGGCGTCCGCTGGCGCGGTGCTTTGGCCATTCTGCGCCTGAGCTCGGACTCGCTCACCTTGTTGTGGCAGCAGACCAGAGCATTCACTCCTTCGGAGCTAAACCTACGCGCTGGTTGCTGCGCAAAGCGGTCTTCCGGCAAGATGGCGTACCGCACACGCTGCTTCTGCTCGCCGATGTCAGTCAGCCCCTTCAGGAAGAAGAACAGATTGCGTGGAAGCGCCTGATCCGCGTGCTTGGCCACGAGCTATCGAATTCCCTTGCTCCGATTAAATCGATCGCCGGCAGCCTGCTGGCACGCGCCGAGAATATTACGGGCGATGAAGCTACGGTGCGTGATTTTCGCCGTGGACTGGGTGTCGTCGAGAGCCGAGCCGACTCTCTTCACAGGTTCGTGCAGTCTTACCGCTTGCTCGCGCAATTGCCGCCGCCCCACCTTAAATCCATTCACGTGGGACCTCTGCTCGAGCGCGTTGCACTTCTTGAACAGCGCGTTCCAGTGCAACTCGATCCGGGCCCTCCGGTCATGTTGAATGCGGATCCCGATCAGCTTGAGCAGATGTTCATCAATTTGCTGGCCAACGCCGTTGATGCATCCCTTGCAAATGGCGCGAAGCCTGTGCGAATCGATTGGCGGCTGGCTGAGTCCGGTGTCCTGGTTGGGATCGAAGATGCCGGCCTCGGTATCGCCAATACCGAGAACCTCTTCGTGCCCTTCTACACCACGAAGCCAACTGGAAGCGGCGTAGGGCTGGCACTGGCACAACAGATCGCCAGGGCACATGGCGGCGAAATAAGGCTATTCAATCGCGAGGATGGTCCAGGCGCTCGGGCCACAATCCGGCTGCCGGTAGCGTAGAGTTTAGCGTGTAACCGAAGCGGGGAATTCCTGCCGAGTGATTTCGGTACCAACGACACAGTTTCGGCCTTTATTTTTGGCACGATACAGGGCTGCGTCGGCGGCCTGAATCATCGCCTCATGGTCGTCGGGGAACCCTGAGGCGACGCCGAAGCTAGCGGTCACAGAGAACGTTTTTTCGCCGTCTCCGATGACGGCGGCTTGCAGCGTTGCTCTCAGATGCTCGGCTCTCGCGTGTGCGGCAGCAAAATCGGAGCCCGGCAGAATCAACAAGAATTCTTCACCGCCATATCGCCCGACCCAGTCGTAGCTGCGTACGGCGCGCTGGAAGATGGCGCCAGTTTCCTTCAGCGTGAGGTCGCCCGCGCGGTGGCCCATTGTGTCGTTGACACGCTTGAAGTAGTCAAGGTCGACCAGAATGATGCTTACTGGCGTGCCGTCGCGCTGCGAGCGGTCCACTTCTCCTCGCAGGCGCTCGACGATGATACGGTGATTCCACAGGCCGGTCAGGCCATCGTGCTCGGCAAAGTGACGCATCTGCTCGCGGGTTCTGACCAACTCGGTCTTTTCGCGCTCGAGATCTGCGGTGCGTCCTTTCACTGCATCTTCAAGATGCTTCTTCTGGCGCATCAACTGCCCGACCCTCTGGCGCCAGATGTACACAAGGCCGATCAGCAAAAGCAGCCCAAAGACAACCTGTGACGTTCGGTCCTGCCACCACAGCGGAGCAATCGTGAACGAAATTGCGGCAGGCGGCGATACAGCGCTTCCTGCGGCATTCACCGCAACCACCTCAAAGCGGTAGTTACCGGGCGCAAGGTGCCGGTAGCGCACTGTCATTTCGTGGGTATTTTCCCAACCTGAACCTTGCTCGCCGATCAGACGATATCGAATTCCGATATCCTGCGTGTCTTTGAATGAAAGTAACGCCATCGAAATGACGAGCGGGTTCGAACTCCACTTTACCGAGCCACCGTCGCTGATCGTTTCAGAACCGAGCATCACCTGCGAAAAGACGGGTGGTGGCGGCGAGCCAGCCAGTGCGGTTTGCGGCGCTATCAGATGGCTCAATCCCCCGGAAGTGCCGATCCACATGCTGCCGTCGCGATCTTCGTTCAGCGCGAAACTGTCGGTATCGTTCCATATCAGCCCATCATCCTGGGTAAAGCTTCGCCAGCGGTTGCCGTCATAGACAGTGAGGCCGGCATCCTGACCTACCCAGAGCCAACCGCGATGATCAACAACGAGCGAGACCACCTCTTGAGACATTAGCGGGGGGTGCCCAATGTGCTCTGCGTCAACTACCTTGTAGCCGCTGATACGCAGCCGCATGAAGTCCTGCAGAGGTCCGGCAGTCCACAGGTTTCCCTTCCAGTCGGCTGCAATCAGGTCGGGCTTGGCCCCGGAATGTCCCGGATCGATGAGGTGCCATCCGACCTCGTCTTTGAGGAATAAACCTCGGTCGGAACTGGCCCATAAATGTCCTGCGGAATCAAGGCTCAAATCGGTGAACCGGAGTGGTGCTTTGGGGAAAACCGCATTCTCAACGAATTGTGGCTCATGCTGACGGTCGGTCGGATCAAACTGATAGAGACCGTTCATCGTCGCGACCCAGATCCGATGAGGTCCATCCGCCAGCATTCCGTAGACGCGAGGCATCTTCCATTGCGATCCAGCGAGGGTCTTCGGATCGATGCGGGTCAGGTGGCCATCCGAGCTTCCCATCCAGATGGCGCCATCCGTGCTGACTTCTAACGCTCCCGCGTCTGAAATCTGCAAGCCAGGCGCTCGCCACTGCTGAGGGGTGTTCCCACCGGCCGGGATCCAGCTCAGGCCGGATTCGGTGCCGATCCAAAGCCTGCCCTCATGATCACGAATAGAGGCCCACACGAGGTTGTCCCCAATACCGTCGTCAGCCGTGTAACCTTCCCATCGATCTTCCCCTACCCAGCGCAAGAGTCCATGGCCCACCACTCCGATCCAGATAGATCCTTCGCGATCGACAAACAAAGCCTGGAGTTCAAAGGGTGACAGGCCATTCCGCTCCGTGACGATGCGCCAATGGTCCTTCTCCCAAAGTGCCAGGTTGGACCCCTGCGTTGTGAGAATGCGGCCGTGCACGTCTTCAGCCAGCGCGGGGAATGACTCAGGCTTGCGAGCACCCGGAATGTCTCGGAGTTCGAATCGGCTTCCGTCGGGAACCAATTCACCGACGTGCAGGCTGCCACGGAGCCAGATGTGCCCGTCACGCGCGACCATCATATTCAGCCATTGCTCTTCAGGCAGCCCGAGAGCTGAGCGCAACTGCGTTGACTTTCCACCATTGAGGCGACAAAGATCTTTGTCGCAGCCATACCAAAGTGAATTGTCGGGTCCGTAAAGAACGCTCCAGATGAAGCCGCCTCCCAACGGCATCTCTTCAGCGACCCACTTGTCTGTGCCGGCGTGCTTCAACAAGACAGCCTTACCACTGGCTGCCGTGACCACTTGGTCCTGTCTGTTCGAAGTGAATGTTGTTCCGGTTGGGTGGGAAAACTCGTTCACCGGCACGGGAATCTGGACCGCGGCAAAAACGCCGTCGCTTCGCTCGAAATAGATCCCGGCGGAAGTCCCTACCCAGAGCGTCCCGTCCAATCCGGTAAAGATTGTGTCGATGATGCGGGCAGGAATTCCTTCAGCAGCTCCGTAGCGCTGAAAATGGGTACCGTCATAGCGATAAAGACCGTTTTGCGTGCCTACCCAAAGGTAACCAGTTCGATCCTGGCCAACGGTCGTGATATTCGGATTGCCGAGCCCTTCGACGTATACGCGAAAGCTGTAGCGCTGCCCGTTGCAAGCAGCCGAGCCGAGGCCAAGCAACGCAAAGATGAGGACGAAGCGCCGTAAAATGTTGCGCGAATTAGGAAAGTGATTCCGCAAAGTCCGGTCTTTCTAAGTACTTGCGAACCTGGGAAATCGGGTAACCGCTCGTGACCGTGGAATAAGCGGTTGTAATCCGAGTGCTCGGCGTGAAACTGCGTCGCCCGATCTCTCGCTTTTCAGTGACCCCAATATACCCGCGAGCCAGCCCCGGGAACATGCAACTTTCGTCTAAACCATTGTGGGACAAAGGTGGATCAGGTAACCGAGGTACTCGATAGGAGAGGAAGGGGTTTAGAGGTGGAGCGGGGATCTGCTTCAGGGGTCTTTCAGTCGCAAACAAGCGAGCCTTCGGGATAAGAAGCCTCTTCAGGTTCCGGGGCACCCGAAAAGGAGTTCGACGAAAAGAATGCATTCACCTTTTCGAGTACCTCGACGCCGGTGCGTGAGTGGTAGATCGCCCCACGCAATTTAGCTCCGCCGGGCACTCCATGGGTGAACCAAGTGGCAAATTGCTTCATTTTTCCGGCTGTCTCGCCAAGACGAGCATCTCTGGGCAGGTCTTTTGTGGCGTCGGCTTCGGCGAGGAGCATTTCGAAGTAGGATCGAATCATCCGGTGTCGGTCCTCAATGGTGGGCAGGTCGTAGCTTCCCGTCGAGGTGTACTGGGCGATCTGGCGAAAGATCCATGGATTCGCGGCGGCGGCGCGTCCAATCATGACGGCATCGCAGGCAGTTTGTGCCACCATCGCGGCCGCATCTTCCGGGGTACGGATATCGCCGTTTCCGATGACCGGAAGGGCAGTCGCCTGCTTGACGGCTGCGATCCATTCCCACCTAGCTTGCCCACTGTATCCCTGCTCGCGTGTTCGTGCGTGCAATGCGACGCCGTTTAGGCCTTCGGATTCGGCGATCCGGGCCAACTCGACGCAAACAATCTGGGAGTCATTCCAGCCCATCCGGAACTTCACAGTGAAGGGAATTGTGACGGCGAGGCGAACGGTACGAAAGATCTCCGCTATTTTTGGAAGATCGCGAAGAAGTCCGGAGCCGCCGTTGCAGCCGACGACACGTTTGGCGGGGCACCCGAGATTGAGGTCCACGGTGTCGAATCCCGTATCCTGCACAATCCGGGCAGCTTCAGCCAATGTTTGAGGGTTTGAGCCGAACAGTTGGGCGCCGATAGGGTGTTCGTCGTCGTAGAAGGTCAGGTAGCGACGACGCTTGGTTTCGCGCATTCGGGAGAGCCCGTCGGCGGAGGTGAATTCGGTCATCAGAAGGCCGCATCCACTCTGCTCGTTGGTCACGACGGAATCGATCTCCAGCGGAACTTTTCCGGGTCCTTCTGACGGCCTGGGACCGGCAGGATTCGCATCAGAACTGGCTGATGAAAAAAGGCTTGCGTGACGAATAAAGCGGCGGAAGACGGTATCGGTCACTCCGGCCATTGGGGCAAGCACTGTGGCTGGAGATACGAGAACAGGCCCGATTCGCACCGAGGCGGGCACACGCGTCTCAGGGGGCATTTGGTGCTCCCTGGGGTTATCCCAGTCCTTCTTTACGGTAAAACCCTTGCCGGCCATAATGCTCGCTTGAAAACGCAGTCCGAACGAACGTGGGCCTCCGCCTTGGCGGAGGCCCATATTTCAGCAGTCCACCGCGTTACTACTTGGCGGGGGCAGTCTCGCCGGCCTTTGCGTACTTGCGGCGGAAGCGCTCCACACGGCCCGCTGTATCCACCAGTCGCTGCTTGCCGGTGAAGAATGGATGGCAAGCGGAGCAAATTTCCACGTGAATGTCGCCCTTGTGGGTCGACCGGGTCTCAAAGTTGTTTCCGCAGGCGCACATCACGCGCACCGCAGCGTAATTGGGATGAATCTTTTCCTTGGGCATCTCTGAAGACAAACCTTTCCTGCAATCATTCTATTGTAGGTGGATTCGCGTTGTTTCGCAATTCGGCCTACTGCGCGACCGCCTTGGCGATACCCGCTTCCGCCAGCGGCGCCATGATGGCATATCCAGCAGGAGTTGGATGCACGCCGTCGCTACTAAGATTCGGGGGAAGGCCATCGCGCGAGTCTTTCATTGCCGAGTGGTAGTCGACATATACGTATCCATGCTGCACCGCGTAGGCCTTGATCCAGGTATTGATGGCATCGATCTTTGGGGCTGGAAAGAGGCCCGGCTGCCACGGGTAGTCGAAGGCGGGGAGAATCGAACAGAGAACCACGCGGATATGGTTGGCGGTAGCCATTTCAGCCATTGCTGCCAGGTTGTCTTCGGTCTGCTCGGGTGTCATGGGACCGGTATTGCCCGCGATATCATTGGTCCCGGCAAGGATGACGACAACTTTGGGCTGAAGTGCGATTACGTCCTGGTGGAAGCGGAGGACCATTTGGGGAGTAGTTTGGCCGCTGATGCCGCGATTGATGTATGGCTTTCCCGGGAAGGCGGGTGTCGGTCCATCGAAGTGCCAGCCTTCGGTGATGGAATCACCCATGAAGACGACGCGGTTTTCTCCCGCGGCGGGTGGGCCCAGTTTCAAATCGTCCTCCTTGAATCGAGCGAGCCACGGGAAATCTGTGAGCAGTTGCGCATCATGCTTGCGCCAGTAGTCATTGTCGGGGTGTTTCACAGGAGCAGCTTGCGTTGGAGGCGGAGCCTTGGTCTCGGGCACGTTGCCGGGTTCTTGCGCGGGGAGATTAACCGAGGTGAGCGAGACGATGAAGCCAAACGCGGCAACAAGACAACGCAAAGCAAGTCGATTCACAGGAATGTCTCCGTGGATTGAAGAAAATGACTCCTCATCTTAACTCTCCGAGCACGGTATGCCGGAAATGGATCGGAACGTTTCGCTCTTTTCCACATTAGCGGACGGCTTCCGCACCGGCGGCTGTCGAGCTTATTGCGCTAGGCTGGAAAGGACGATGAGCGAGTGCACAATTTGCGGCGGAGTTGGTTTGGTTCGGGTGATGTCAGAGGCGGGTCTGTGGGTTTCGCGCGCGTGCGAGTGCCAGGAGTTGGAGCGGGAAGAGCGCCGACTTGCAGCTGCACATATTCCAGAACGCTATCGGCAGTACACGCTGGACGGCTATGAGACCGCGTTCCGCGGCGCTGACTCGTCGTTGAGCAGGGCGCACCTCACGGCGCGCAAATTTGTTGAAGCTTACCCTGTCGATACGGCAGGGAAGGGTCTTCTCTTTACGGGCTCGATCGGAGTTGGCAAGACACATCTTGCGGTCGGCGTCTTGCGGCGGTTAGTGCAGGAGCGTGGAGCGAAGGGGTTGTTTTGCGATTATCGCGAACTGCTCAAGAACATTCAGAACAGCTATAACACCCAGGTGAATACGACGGAGTTGGAACTGTTGAAGCCGGTATTCGCGGCGGAGGTGCTGGTGCTGGATGATCTGGGTGCGCAAAAGCCGAACGAGTGGGTATGGGACACGGTAGCGCTGATTCTGAACACACGCTACAACGACAAGCAGACTACGATCATCACCACGAATTACCCTGACCTCGCAGCCGGAAATGGGGCAAAGACCGATGCGGAACGCGCGGCGCGGGAGCAGACACTCGGCGATCGCATCGGCGATCGGATGCGGTCAAGACTTGCGGAGATGTGCGTTCGCGTGGAGATGAGTGGAGAGGATTTCAGGCAGTCGGTGAAGCGCGCGCGGTTTGGCTAGTGGCTGGATGCAACATTGGGAAATAAGAGCCAGTTCGTGAGATTCAGTTCGGTTAGGCCTAAAATACTATTTTACAAATAGGTATTTTATATGTAGACTCGCCGCATGGCTAAGAATCCCGAACAACGCGATCTTTTTGCAGGCGCGCTGGAAATCATGATCCTGCAGTCGCTTCGGCTTAAACCGATGCACGGCTATGCACTCGTTAAACACATCAAAGAGGTTTCCGAGAACCTGCTTCAGGTGGAAGAGGGCTCTCTTTACCCAGCGCTGCAGAGGTTGCTCAGGGAGGGGCTACTGGAATCGGAAACCGGGATCTCCGCGAAAGGGCGCCCCACCCGGATCTACCGCCTGACCGAAAAAGGCGTTCGCCATCTGGAAAAGGAAGTCGCCAGTTTCGAAAAGATGTTTACAGGAATTACGCGTGTCCTAGCGTACGCCAAAGCCTAAGAGGTCAACATGCAGGTTCTCAGCCGCTTATTTGATCGCCGCCGCAGGTTTGACGATATTTCGGTTTCGATTCAGGAACACATCCGGGAGCGGGCAGAAGAACTGATCGACGAAGGGGTCGCCCGTGATGAGGCGGAGCGAGCGGCTCGGCGCGAATTTGGGAATGTCACACTCGCTCAGGAGCGCAGCCGCGAGATGTGGCAATGGTCCACGCTGGAATCTATTTTGGCAGACCTCAAACTCACTTTTCGTCGATTGAGAAAATCGCCAGGATTCACGGCAACCATTCTTCTGACTCTGGCGATTGGGATCGGTGCGAATACAGCAGTATTCAGCGTGCTGAACAGCGTGCTCTTGAAGCCGCTTCCCTATCCGGACGCTGATCGGCTTGTCGCACTGTGGTTGAACGCGCCCGGTGCGTCGGGGCTTGCGAATTTTTCACATGGCCTTCAGCTTTCGTCGTCAATGTATCTGACATTTTCGGAGCGCAACCAGACGTTCGAATCAATGGGCGTGTGGACGATGGGAACGGCGAATGTTACCGGACTTGCCGAGCCGGAGGAAGTTCATACGGCATTGATCAGCGACGGAGTACTGGAGACACTCGCTGTTCCTCCTGTTGCGGGCCGCTGGCTATCAAAGGCTGATCAAGATCCGCATGGCGCCAAGACGGTGATGTTGAGCTACGGCTACTGGCAGCGGCGCTTCGGCGGAGATCCGTCCGTGATTGGACGCAGCATTGCGGTTGATTCCGAAGCGAGAGGAATTGTCGGCGTGATGCCGCGTGGATTCAGAGTTGTCGATCAGGATTTTGATCTCCTAGTTCCACTCGCTTTCGATCGTAGTAACCAGAAGTTGGCCGGATTTGGGTACGACGGCATCGCCCGTCTCAAGCCGGGACTTGAAATAGAGCAAGCAAACGCGGATGTGTCCCGGTTAATTCCGGTATGGATGGATTCCTGGTCTAACGGTCCGGGCACCAATCCGCACTACTACAAGATCTGGAGGATCGCGCCGGCTTTTCATTCGCTCAAGCAGCAGGTCATCGGCAACATCGGCAATGTGCTGTGGGTGGTGATGGCGACCGTGGGATTGGTCATGCTGATTGCGTGCACCAACATTGCAAATCTTTTGATGGTGCGAGCGGAATCGAGGCAGCATGAGCTGTCGATCCGTGCGGCGTTGGGCGCGGGGCGCAGGCGCATCGGGCGGGAATTGCTGACGGAGAGCGTCTCGCTCGCGCTGATGGGCGGCGTGATTGCTCCGGTGGTAGGTTATGCGGGACTTCGGCTTCTGGTCGCGATAGGGCCAGCCAATCTACCGCGTTTGAGCGAGGTTTCACTTGACGCACGTTCGCTTGGATTCGCGTTTCTGCTCTCCTTGATCTCGGGATTGCTGTTCGGGTCGATTCCGGCATTGAAATATGCGTTCACGGACGCCACAGGAGCAATCTCCGGAGCAAACCGAACTGCAAGTGCTGGTCGTGCACGTCAACACTCACGCAATGTGCTTGTAATCGCGCAGGTAGCCATGGCATTGGTCCTGCTGGTGAGCGCGTTGCTTATGATTCGAACCTTCGCGGCACTGCGGAACGTCGCGCCTGGATTTACGGACGCTGAACACCTGCAGACAATGCGCATCTGGATACCGGAATTGCTGGTCGCGGATCCGCAGGTGGTCACGCGGATTGAGCAAAGCATAACCGAGAAACTTGCGGCGATACCTGGTGTGACGTCAGTTGGGTTCGGGGGTGCCCTACCAATGGAAAGGACCGATCCAAACTGGGACGAGATACGCGTTGAAGGCAAGAATTATCAAGGGGGCGAACCGCCGCTCAGGCTTTTCAATTACGTCTCGCCTGGCTACTTCAATACCTTAGGCACGAATCTCGTTGCCGGCCGCGCGTTCACGTGGTCAGACGTTTACGGCTTAAGGCCGGTGGTGATGGTATCTGAAAATTTCGCGCGCGAATCGTGGGGATCGGCCTCAAGCGCCATCGGAAAACGCGTGCGCCAGTTCAAGAACATGCCCTGGCTCGAGGTGATCGGGGTTGTGGAAGATGTCCGCCAGCATGGCGTAGATGAAAGATCACCGGCAATTGTGTATTGGCCGGCGATGATCAACGATCCTTACAGTCAAGAACCACAGATTCAGCCGTCAAGGGTGGTGACGTTTGTGATTCGCAGCAAGCGCGCTGGAACCGAGAGCTTTATCGGCGAGGTTCAGCGGGCGGTCTGGGCAATCAATTCAAATCTGCCAGTTGCTTCGGTGCAGACCATGCAAGAGATTTATGCCAGGTCACTCGCGCGAACCTCATTCACGCTTGTAATGCTGGCGATTGCAGGAACGATGGCACTGGCACTAGGCGTGATTGGCATTTACGGAGTGATCTCGTACGCAGTCTCGCAGAGAACCCGCGAAATTGGAATCCGTTTGGCGCTCGGCGCACAGAAGAGCGAACTCAAGTGGATGTTTGTCCGGTCCGCCCTGGTCCTTACAACCGTTGGTGTCGCGATCGGCGTGGGCACGGCAGGCGCAGTCGTGCAATTGATGAAATCGCTCCTGTTTGGCATCAGCCCGCTTGATCCCTTGACCTTCCTCACTGTGCCTGTGGTTCTGGTGGCGGCTGCCGGGCTCGCGAGTTACCTGCCCGCCCGCCGCGCCGCCGCAGTGAATCCCGTGGAAGCCTTGAGAGCCGAATAGCCCGGGATGGTTCGCCTATAACGAAAAATTCCGTCCAATTCACGGGCACACCGAGATCGCCTGCAGTCAATATTGCGATCGATGAGAGCTTCGAGCCGGGCTTCCGGGCCCCGACTCATTCTGGGAATAGCGCCGGTTACTTTAGGGTGTACTGCTGCTAGACCTTTAGTGTTTTGAAGTAACTCTTCGGTGCTAGACTTCGCGGGTGGAGAGAGAATGACATCGCATCCCTATCAGGTCGCGTATGAACAGGCCGCTGGTGAACTCACTGAAATCAGGGGAAGGTTTGAACAACTTCTCTTGAGAAAGAGCCAGCTCGAGACATTAATCGCTGCACTCAATCCGCTGTTTGAAAATGTTGCTGGGTCGAACCTGGGGGAATCGGGGACAGAGATGCCTCAGGAACACGTGGGGCCATCGGGCTATTCGTTCAACGAAGTTCCGAACCCGCTGCCGGAACTGGATGAAACAGGAGGCGACCCGTTTCAACCCCGGGGGAGAACCGGCTACCGGTTTCGCGGTCTTGGGCAAGAGCTGAAAGGAATTCAGCGGAGCGTTTAAGGTATTTTTTGGGGCGGTCGCATCGGTTGAACCTCAACGTAAGTTCGTCGATGCGACCGACCAATCTTCTGTGTGGCCAATCGACAATTGAATTAGAAAACGAGCGTCGGGGAACCCTTCGGGAGCGCGCTGGAGATCGCCCGTGCACTTACGCGTGTGCGACTGTGCGGACTTCGGCGGATATATCCTGAACCTGTAATTATCTTGGAGCGAGGCTTCCAATGCGCAAGTCTCTTGAAGTTGTTGTTCTGGGAATGTTGGGTGTCCTCTATTGGATGACGTGGGCGGCTCTGCGAGGGCCGAATCGGCTGCCGGGGCGGATTCCTACCCACTTTGATTTGGCGGGCAATCCGAACGGATGGGGTCCGTCGAACACACTTCTTCTGCTTCCAATCGTTGCGACGGGCGTGTATCTGTTGATCACGGTTCTAGCCGGTATCTCGACTTCGTTCAACTATCCGGTTCGAGTCACAGCTGAGAATCCGCCGTTTCTTCGGGCACAGACACGCAACATGGTGAGTTGGATCAAGCTGGAGATAATATGCCTCTTCGCATATTTGCAGGTGGCGATTATCGAAGCCGCTCGGAGCAGGGAGTTTCATTTGTCGCGCTTGATGATTCCAATATTTATGCTCGCTTTCTTTGCCACGGTCGGGTGGTACGTGTCGGTCATTATCAGGGGAGCGAAAGCACACGAAAACTCGCCAAATGTGGGTTGAGACTGATCCGACCGAGGATAACTAAATCGCGAGAAGTTTGGAACTGAGGTGGGCTGGTCAGTTGACCGAGGTCGACGCTGCGCCTTTAAAACAACCAAAGGCTGACGACGAGGGATACCATCGCGGCTACGGTCATGACCTGGTACATCAAATCTTCCCTGCGATGAGCGCTCGCGGCGGCATGGCCATGCGAGGGCAGATCGGAGAATTCGAGTTGGGGGGAGGGCACCATACCGTGTTCCTTTCCATGCCTCCGACGGATCGCAGCAGTCCAAATCATTCCTGGTGAGCCTATTTAGATTCAAATCGTGCGCTCTTGGAATCCAACAAAAGGTGTAGAGTGTCGGATTTTCATCGACTCTTGAGAGCAGAGACGTGTCGAGTCGATTCGGAGCTGCGCCTGGCGGCTGCTTCGAACACGGGGTAAGGACCCGCGGGTGCACGCGCAACGAGGGATTCGCCCTGCGGCGATGCAAGCTGTGGCGTCCTGGCTCGAGCCACGGCGAGTTCGTCTAGTCTTCTGAAGTTGTGGGATCGATGACGGCCGAAACTTCAGAGATGCGATTGGCAGGGAACCCACCCTGGCTGGCGTGCTCCCTGATCAACTGTTCATTGGGCGAGATGTAAACGCAGTAGACCTTGTCGCCGGTGACGTAGCTATGTACCCACTGAATTTCCGGTCCCAGTTTGCGCAGGACGTTGCAGGATGTTTGCGAAATGGCTTTCAGTTGATCGGACGTAAGTTTTCCGGCGCCTGGGATCTCGCGCTCAATGACGTACTTTGGCATGGAACCTCCGATTGAGAATCAAATGGTGGCCGCGACAGTTTAACGGTTCATCGGGCCAGGTTGGAAGAGCTGATTGCATGCATCCCTTGGGAAGGGGCAACTCATCCATTGTTCGGAGTGGTGTGAAACGGATCGCCCAGGATGGAGAATCGGGAGCTGAGAGAGGCTTGCGGAAAGGTGTAGAATCCGGCTCGTGAATACTGAACCGAAGGTCGAGCCCGCCTACGAGTCGCGGGAGCGCAATTGGCTGCCCCTGGCGATCGCTGCCGGCGCCGTTGTGGTCGTTTTGGGGTTGGTGATTTTTGCTTTGGAGCATCGCAAGGGCGGGGTCACGGTCGCGCCGGTGACGGCTGAGGCCGATGCGTACGCACCGAGCCTACCTATTACCGATCTGGCGATGAGCGAATCGGCGAATCTTGCAGGCGGTAAGGTGACCTATATAGATGGGCACATAGCGAATACCGGGAACCGGACGGTGAGCGGCATTACCGTCCAAGTTCTTTTTCGGAACGTGGCGAAAGAGGTTGCTCAGAACGAAACTCAGCCCCTGAAGCTGATACGAATGCGTCAGCCTTATATCGATCTGGAACCGGTATCGGCAGCTCCCCTGAAACCCGGGGATGCGAAAGATTTTCGACTGATCTTCGATGCAGTCACTCCCGGCTGGGACGGCGCATATCCGGAGATCCGCATCCTTCGCGTCGAAGCGAAGTAGCCGCAATGACGGGACTTACCCGGTAGAAGTTACAGCACGCTGTAAAAATTACGTTGCCGTTATTAGCAATGGCCTATTCTCATCGTCCAAAGGCAACCGGGCATCCAGATTAACTCGTTTTAAATCTTTCGAATAGAGAATGGTCGAGGCTTCGACCGTCTTTGGCATGCGTCATGCACTAGGTATCGACGAGCAGCTGGATCAGCTCATCCGCAACACACTTGCGGCAACCGTTTCCAGGGGTCATAAAATGAAAAGTGAAATTACAGGACAAAGCGCGTTTTCCGCGAAGCTGGCCATGTTCGTTCTAGCTTCAGCGATTGCAGTTCCTGCCATTGGACAACAGACACAGCCGGCGGACAGTTCCCAGCCCGCTCCCGCACCGACAGCACAGCAGACCGCGCCTTCGACCTCTTCTGCTTCGGCCGCGCCGACAGAGGCAAAAGAAGGATTCTGGGGCCGCATGAATCCGATGGCCCGGAAGAAGTGGGTGAAGAAGAGACTCGACCCGATCAATGATCGGCTCACTGAGCTGGATCAGCTCAACGCTAAGAACGCGACCGAAATCAAGGATGTCGACAGCCGAGCCCAAGCGGGAATCAAGAAGGCCCAGGACTCAGCAGACGCTGCGAATCAGCAGGCGACCGCTGCGGGTGAGCAGGCGAGGAAAGCCAACGAGACGGCTACAAGCGCCACTGGTCGTGTGGACAATTTGAGCAACGAGGTCAACGGCCTGGACAACTACAAGCCGATCAGCGTCGTTGAAGTTCCATTCAAAGGCGGAAGCCCTGTGCTTTCGGATGAAGCAAAGCAACAGCTCGACCAGATGGCGGCCAGCTTGAGTGGCCACAAGGGTTACATCATCGAGATCGAGGCTCAGTCACCAGGTGCGGGCAGCGCAGGTATTGCAAGCTCGATGCGCGAGGCTGAAGCGGTGAAGCGCTACCTCGTTTCGCAACATCAGATTCCCGTCTACCGTATGCACTCCGTAGCTTTGGGTAACGCGCAGGTTGCGGAATCAGCCGATCAGGGTGCGGCACCGGCAGATCCGAATGCCAAGCCGGCGAAGGTCCGCAAGGGCACAGTGCATATCAAGTTGATGGAGAATAGTTTGGCGGCTCAAGGATCCGCATCGCCCCAGGGTTATTAGGGGTTGATGCAAAACAAGTTTGGCGGCCCAGGACGCCGCATCCCCCCATGGTATGGCGTCCTTGACAGGTGCGGAACGGCCGTAAAAGGCCGACAGCCACCCCCCTGAGGCTCTTTTCCGTACCAGCGGCTACCCCGCCGTTGGCCGCCAATAAAAGCTCTCGCAACACGAGAGAACCAAGGCAACTTGGCCCCCGTTAATGACGGGGGCCGTTTTTTGTCTGGGCTTCCAGGACCGATGTGTCGGAGCAAGAACGCCGCATCACTCGATGTCGCCCATCCGGGAAATTCCCTCAGGGGATGATCGGCTGGCTCCCGGTAGAATCACCCTATATGGAAATCGCTGATAACAATCCAGCCGTGCTGGAGACAATCCTCGACGGCAGCCGATTTGTGCGTGCGTGCCTGCGCAAGCCTGTTGATCGTACACCGGTATGGTTTTTGCGCCAGGCCGGGCGCTACATGCAGGAGTACCGCGACGTGCGGAAACACCATACGCTGGTAGAGATCTGCAAGCAGCCGGAACTGGCTTCGGAAGTGACGATCACAGCAGCCGAAAAGCTGGGCGTGGATGCGGCGATCATTTTTGCGGACCTGCTGTTGCCTCTGGAGCCGATGGGCTTGCCGTTTGAGTTTCAGGCTGGCGAGGGACCTGTGGTGCATCATCCGGTGAGGACCGCGGAGGACGTGCACGCGCTGCGCACGGACCGCGCGGCTGACCTCGCTTATGTAGCGCGCGCTATCGAGAAGGTTGCTGTTCACTTTAAGGATCAGCTGGGAATCATTGGCTTTTGCGGGGCGCCGTACACGCTTGCGAGCTACATGATCGAGGGCGGTGGCTCGCGGAATTACATTCACACAAAGCAAATGATGTATCGCGACACGTTGTCGTGGCGCTTGCTGCTGGACAAGATTGTCAAGGTGCTCGAAGAGTATTGCCTGCTGCAGGTGAAGGCGGGCGCGGACGTGATCCAGATTTTTGACAGCTGGGTCGGTTCGCTGGGTCTGTCGGACTATCGCGACTATGCATTTGAAGCATCCAAGCGATTGGTGCGCGCGGTGCAGGCGATGGGGGTGCCGGTGATCTATTTCGGCGTTGAGACAGCGGGATTGTTGAGCGAGATGGCTGCGACGGGTGCAGATGTGATTGGGCTCGATTGGCGGCAACCGCTGAATGAAGGCTGGGACGCAGTGGGGCATGGGCACGCGGTGCAAGGCAATCTCGATCCGATTACGCTCTTCGCGCCGCCGGAGGTGCTTGAGCTTCGGGTGAAGGAGATTCTGCGTGCGGCTGGAGGTCGGCCGGGCCACATCTTCAACCTTGGACACGGCATCGTTCCGGGGACACCGGTCGAGAATGTGCAGGCGGTGGTGAAAATGGTGCGCGGGTTCAGGCTGAAGGAGGCCAATGGCTAAGCAAGGCGTGCTGCTTCTCGCGCATGGAACTCCTGAGACGACCGAGCAGATTCCGGAGTATCTGCGGAACGTCGTCAGCGGGAGGCCGCTCCCGCAGGAAGTGGTCGAGGAGATTCAACATCGCTACTCGCTGATTGGCCGGAGTCCGTTGACGGAGATCACGCTGGAACAGGGCCGCCTTGTGGAAGCGGAGCTGGCGATGGAGGGACCGCCGGTGCAGGTCTACGTGGGGATGCGCAACTGGAAGCCGTACATTCCGGATGTGGTCCGCGAGATGCGCGCAGACGGCGTGGAAGAAGCTGCTGTTATTTGCATGGCGCCGCAGAATTCCCGTACCAGCGTGGGACTCTACAAACGCGCGGTGCAGGCTGAGGCGGGCGCGCTGCGGATCGATTTCATTGAAGGCTGGGCACAGGATTCGCTCCTGGCCGACGCGTTTGCGGAACGGCTGCGCGAGGCGGAGGCGAAGATGAGCGCGGAAACCGGAGGTCCGGTTCCGGTGCTGTTTACGGCTCACAGTGTGCCTACTCGCACGGTTGAGCCGCCGTCATGCGATGACTCCTCGGGGCAGCCTCGTCTTTGGCCGGGGGAAGGAGTAGATACCTACGCCGAGGATGCTCGCAAGACCGCTGAACTGGTGGCAGCGCGCGTACCCGAGATTCCGCGGTGGTGGTTTGCGTTTCAGAGCCAGGGAGCGAGTGGCGGGCCATGGATCGGGCCGACTGTCGAGGAGACCCTTACTTCGATCGCAGCGCAGGGTGTGAAAGCACTGCTGCTGCAACCGATTGGTTTTTTGTGCGACCACGTGGAGATTCTCTATGACGTGGACATCGCGTTTCGCAAATACGCGGCGGGCCTGGAGATTCGGCTGGAGCGCCCCGAGTCGTTGAATGCTTCGCTAACCCTGGCGCGCGCAATTGCAGGGCTCGCGAAGCAGGGGCTTGACCGGCTGGCAGTGAGGAGCTAAGCGAAGGTGGGCGGAGCGCTGCAAGATCGGTTTTCGTCCTGTCCAGTAAATGCGCGGCCAACATTTTATAAGGCTTGGAGAGAGGGTTTTTGATATTGGGTAATGCGGTCATAGAACGTACTGAGTCGATCGTCAAGTTGAGTTGTCCTGATTGCGGACGAAAAGATCTGCGTCGGCTTCCGCGTCATGGATTCTGGCAGCGGCAGGTGCTGTTTTGGTTCGGCTACTTTCCGTGGGAGTGTCCTCTGTGTCGAAGGACCAAGTTTTTCCGAGATCGCGGAAGGAGCAGAAAGAAAGCTGCTTTGCATCGCGAGGTTGAGCGCCGGCCCGGAGTTGAAGGCGCATAAAGAAAAGATCGAATCAGGATACGAGCGACTCGGTTGCTCGCCTGATGATTGGGACACCGACAGAATGCTGCGCCACAGTATTCGATTCGTGCGATCCGTTTATGTGAGTGGCAGTTCGCAGCTTCGTAGCACCCCCCACCCATACTCTGGATGGAAATTCTCTGGTTTCAGGAGGTTACGGCGAGGTAACGCCGTAAAATCTTCGAAACATTTAGCTTGCTCGCAGAGTCCTCACAGCAAAGGGCTTACGGGTCTCTTCGGGTCCCTGAAAAGAGAGCGGCCCTTCGCTCTCCGAATTCAAGGATAGAGGATTGGTGGGAAATCATATGCAAATGTTCGTGGTGGACAAATGAGAGATCGGGAAGGAGATGCGGGGCCGAAGTTGAGATGGGTGGTTGACAAGCCATGAGGTGCACCCCTGGAGTGAGACAGTTTTTGTTTTGACAGTTTGCCGTTAGCTGAAGATTTGTGTTCATTTTGTAG
>Ga0207706_10001440_pt1 | contig 23805 bp, 22 predicted proteins | sample KBSC53metaG_FD_184318 | JGI IMG/M metagenome (GOLD analysis project Ga0207706, IMG submission 184318) | Corn rhizosphere microbial communities from Kellogg Biological Station, Michigan, USA - KBS C5-3 metaG (SPAdes) (version 2) | ecosystem: Host-associated > Plants > Roots > Rhizosphere > Soil ... | reverse complement strand
TAATTTTTAAATCAATATTAATATTGCCTTTAGAGTTATTATATAAAGTATCTTTTACGATTTCCGCATCACGATAGCCAAGAGAGTTATAATAGTTGAGTACTTTCTCTTTATCTTCTTCATATTTTTTATCATTGAATTTTGCTGAAGAAAATAATTTTAAACGGATATAAGGATCTAAAACGTGCTTTGTTTTTGTAAAAGAAAGAAATCCTTTATCTCTTAAATATTCACTGAAAGTATAACGCGAAGGATTTGCAAAACCACCCGTATCATTTGTAGGGAACAATGTTATACGGGTCATTTCTTTGGTTCCCTTCATTTGTTTCTTCAGCTTCAATTCATCAATTGTGTTGTCAACAAAATTTATTTGATTGATCTTAACCTTGCCTCCTTTATCGATATAAAAAACAAGCGTAACAGAATTTTCCAAACCCGTATCACTTTTTGAATCAATATGCGTTTTTACATTTCTGAAACCTTTGTCGAAATAATATTTATCAATCGCTTCAAGAGCTGTTCGTTTCATGTTTTCTGTTACAACTCTTCCTTTAATCAAGCCGCTTTTCGGAGTAAGATCATCTGCTTCACTTTTACCAATGCCTTTAAATGTGAAGTTTGAAAGTCTTGGTCTTTCCGTAACGTTTATTTCAAGATAGATGTTTGTGCCTTCAAGTTTCGTAATGTAAATAGTAACATCACTAAAATAATTTTGTGCCCAGAGTTTGTTGATGGCTTTTGAAAAATTATCAGCGCCGGGAAGCGTTATTTCATCACCAATGCTAAGACCTGAAACAGAAATAAGGAGTGATTGATCAAAATATTTATTCCCGGTAACATTAATGCCCGCAAGCTTATATTTCTGCGGAGTCTTTTGATTAAAGATGTTGAGCAATGTAGGATTAAGGGAAGTAACCGAAGTATCAATTGGATTTATTGTTGTATCAGAGTTAGTAGGATTATTTGGAACCTGTGCATTTGCAATAATTCCCCGTAAGCCGAAAATAAAAAGCAAAAATAGAATTTTGTAAAAGCGCTGCATTCGGTTTATTATTTAGGAGCATCTGTAGTTTTTTTGGTTATGTTTCTACAGCCACTTCAATTAAGTTGGGCAAATTAAAGGGATTAATCAGAATTGCGTAAAATCTGTTTCAAAACTGTTTGTTAAAACAAACGGAGGTTTATTAATGTGTAACGGGTTCATGTTTTAGTTGGTCGCTTGTTTTACCAAATCTTCTTTCGCGATGCTGATAATCAATAATCGCTTCATAAAAATTTTCTTTTCTGAAGTCGGGCCAGCGTACATTGGTAAAATATAATTCTGCATAAGCAAGCTGATACAATAAAAAATTGCTGATGCGGTATTCACCACTTGTTCTAATCATCAATTCAGGATCAGGAAATTCGCTTGTTGTAAGATAAGCCTGCAGCGTATCCTGTGTAATTGAATCCGGATCAATTTTCCCTGCTTTCACATCAAAAGCAATATTTTTCACGGCATTCATCAACTCCCAGCGACTGCTGTAACTAAGCGCCATAATAAGATTTAAGCCAGTGTTATCCTTTGTTTCTGCAAGCACTTCAAGCAATTGGTTTCTCGCATTTTCAGGTAACATTTTTATGTCACCGATAACATGAAGCCTGATGTTATTTTTTTTAAGATCGGGAGTTTCTTTCTTAATTGTATCCACCAAAAGTTCCATCAAACCAATCACTTCATATTCCGGCCTGTCCCAATTTTCGGTACTGAATGCATAAAGAGTTAAATATTCAATGCCCAGTTCTGCCGCACCTTCCACAATATTTCGCACGCTCTCTACTCCATGAAAATGACCGTACAATCTGTCGTATCCTTTTTCTTTAGCCCAACGGCCATTACCATCCATAATAATGGCAACATGTTTGGGCAGTCGGGTCTTGTCTATTTGTTCCGGCAAATCAGGCATATAAAAAAATTAGTCTGCAAATTTAATAAATAGAGCGGCTTTAATTTTCGTTACTTCAATTTTAAGATTAAAGTGGCAAAGTTAAGTGTATAAAATGAGGTATGAGGCGTAAGGTGTAAGGCGTAGGGTATAAGAATAACCTTACGCCTTATACCCTCCACCTTCAACCTTTTAATGGGATAAAACAAGTCCCGCCTTTTTGGCGGGACTTGTTAATTAATTCGGATAGTTATGATGGTTAGCTTATCTCCTTTTGCTTTCATCAGCATGGTGATGTTGTATGATTTGGAATCGCCTATAAGTTTACCGGCAATATACATGGTGCCATTGCTTTCGCGTTGTGAAATATTTTCAAACCCTTTGATGTTATTTTCTTCAAAAAAATTTCTTACAGTAATCCCGGCCTGTGTTTTACCAACATTCTTTATTTCATCTTTTGCAGGAAGCTTAAGGTCGATGAAGTTGTCGAAGTAGTTGCTGAATTGCTGAGCATTGCCCGCCTTAAGCGCACTTACAATGCTGTCCGCATCACTCGCAACTGAATAAGCAGTCAATCCAACCATCACACAAACCATTAGTAACAACTTTTTCATAATAAAATATTTTCGCGCATCTAATGGCTAAAAGTATGCCAATCTCTTAGTTTTGAATGCAAAGTAAAGTTATTGTGTTCTCTTGAAAACGCAAATTAATGTAGCTTTATCGCATGAAAAATAAAAAAGCAATTTTAATTATAATGGATGGCTGGGGATTGGGCAAAGTGAAACATGCCGATGCTATTCAAAACGCCAATGTTCCTTTTGTAACTTCTTTATATAAAAAATATCCGAACACCACACTTACAACTTGCGGCGAAGCTGTTGGTTTGCCAGAAGGGCAGATGGGTAACAGTGAAGTCGGTCATTTGAATCTCGGTGCGGGACGTATCGTGTACCAGGAATTGCAACGCATTAATGTTGCGGTAAAAGATGGTTCATTTCAAAAAAATGAGTATTTGCTTCAATCAATAAGATATGCAAAAGAAAATAAAAAAGATCTGCATCTGTTGGGTTTGGTAAGTGATGGCGGCGTGCACAGTCACATCAATCATTTGAAAGCGATCATTGATGTTTGCTATAAAGAAAATTTAAGCAATGTATATGTGCATGCATTTACTGATGGTCGCGATACAGATCCTAAAAGCGGGCTTGGGTTTATCACAGAACTTCAGCAACACTTAAATCAAAGAGTTGGAAAGATCGCGACAATAAGTGGCCGTTACTATGCTATGGACAGAGATAAAAGATGGGAAAGAGTAAAACTTGCTTACGATGCATTGGTAAACGGTGAAGGCAATAAATCAACAGATGCAATTGCAGCCGTTGAAGAATCTTATGTAAAAGACGTAACGGATGAATTCATAAAACCCGCAGTGATTATTGCAGAAGATCAAAAACCTTTGGCAACAATTAAAGACGGCGATACAGTTATTTGTTTTAATTTCCGCACAGACCGTTGCCGCGAAATAACTACTGTGCTTACTCAAACAGATATGCCTGATCATGGGATGCATAAACTCAATTTGTATTATACCACGATGACTGAATATGATAAAACTTTTAAAAACGTTCACATCATTTTTGATAATGACAATCTCAGCAATACTATCGGTGAAGTTTTAGAAGCGCATGGCAAAAAACAAATTCGCATTGCTGAAACCGAAAAATATCCGCATGTAACTTTCTTTTTTAGCGGAGGAAGAGAAAAGCCATTCGAAGGAGAAAGCAGGATACTGGTTCCATCTCCGAAAGTTGCGACTTATGATCTTAAGCCCGAAATGAGTGCATACGAAGTAACAGATAAATTGATCCCTGAAATTGAAAATGAAACCGCCGACTTTATTTGTTTGAATTATGCAAACGCAGATATGGTTGGGCATACAGGTGTTTTTGAAGCAGCCATAAAAGCAGTGGAAACAGTTGACAAATGTCTTGAAAGAGTTGTGACCGCAGCATTAAAACATGATTATGCAATTTTTCTTACCGCAGATCATGGCAATGCTGATTATATGATTAATGAAGATGGTTCGCCCAACACTGCACACACGCTTAATCCTGTTCCGCTTTTTGTAATAGATAATGAATGGCGCGGAAAACTAAAACCCGGCAAACTCGCAGACATAGCTCCGAGCATTTTAACTATGATGGAACTTCCTATTCCAAAAGAAATGACAGGAGATATATTGGTTCAATCTTTTATTCCTGCATAACATGAGAAGAAGAATCCTGCTTATCATTATAATAATTCTTATAGCTATTCAATTCATAAGACCTGCAAAAAATCAGTCAAATGATGTGCTCACAAGCGACATTTCACATGTTTATACCGTACCACAAAATGTGTCTGTGATCTTAAAGAAAGCTTGCAATGATTGCCACACTAACAACACTGTTTATCCGTGGTATGCACAAATTCAACCGGTCGGATGGTGGCTCAATCATCATATTGAAGAAGGAAAAGATGAACTAAACTTTAATGAGTTTGGCGCTTATGCAGTTCCGCGGCAATATCACAAGCTTGAAGAAGTTGTTGAGCAGGTGAAAGAGGGCGAAATGCCGATCTGGTCTTACACTTTAATTCACACAAATGCAAAACTGACTGATGAAGAAAAGCAAACGCTTATTAATTGGGCGCAGGGAATCCGTAATACAATGAAAGCAAAATATCCCGCAGATAGTCTTGTAATAAAGAGAAGCCCTGAAGCGGGGAGATAATAATAAAAATCCTTCTTCTATTTTGCATTACTTTGCCCGATGACCGTTAAGCAAGCAGAATATGTGATCTCAAGTCCTTCCGTTGAAAAATGTCCAAAACCGGATAAACCTGAATATGCTTTTATAGGCAGAAGCAATGTTGGTAAATCATCTCTCATCAACATGCTTTGCAATAAAGATCTTGCAAAGACTTCGGCATCACCCGGTAAAACAAAACTCATCAATCATTTTATTATTAACAACGAGTGGTACATTGTTGATCTTCCCGGTTATGGCTATGCAAAAATCTCGCAGGCACAAAGAAAGCAATGGGAAAAAATGATAGAAGATTATTTGCGAAAGAGAAAAAATCTCGTCAATGTTTTTGTGCTGATCGACAGCCGTCATAAACCACAGGCAAACGATATTGAATTTGTAAATAAACTTGGTGCATGGCAGGTTCCCTTCACACTTGTGTTTACAAAAGCTGATAAAGAAAAACCAAAAGCTGTTGAAAGAAACGTGAACGCTTTTCTTGATGCATTGAAAGCCACATGGGAAATCCTTCCAAAATATTTTATTACGAGTGCAGCTAAAAAAGAAGGCAAAGAAGAACTTTTAAAATTTATTGATGACTGCAATAAAAGTGCAAAGTAGTTTCTGAACACTAAAGATGCCATCAGCCATGCAGATGAACGAAATGCGACGCAACGATGAAGCTACGAAGAACCGCAGCCGGTATCAAAAAATTCTTAATAACGACTAACGAAAACGACTCGATTTGTCATTTTTTGGGGAAGGACATTTATAAGAAGACAAGTTTAGTGAAACACCAAAATGCAACATTATGTAAGCATCTTTTTGAGTGCTGTTCCCGCGTTGGCGACCTTTTATACCAATAGGAGTTCCTGTTTCATCACTGCGATCCTGCAAACGATATGCAGGCGAAGGAGCAAAGGTGCCATCAGGTTGCGGTATAAGCGGAAAAGCATCCACGCCTGCATAGGTAGTACTTACATCATCTAAATAATCTGTGGAAGTGAAGCGATATCCAAGCTCACCGAATAGATTCAAATCTTCATTCAATGAATATTTAAAACCAACAGTAAGAGGGAAACACACTGCCATGGAATTATAAGGCTTTCTGTTAGGATAAAGCGCACTTCCCTGCCCTTCTGTACCCAATGGACGAAGGAAATATTTTTGTCCGTCGAGGTAAGCATAAGGATCGTAAGAAAATACACCAACACCTAAAGAAACGTAAGGAGTATAATTATAGCCTTCAACGCCCGGCATAAATTTGAAAAAGTTAAAGTAACCGCTTAAAGAAGCTTCCCAAACATTTGAGTTAAAACTAAGATTGCGGCGTTTCTCTACCTCATTTTTGCTGTAAATATCAGAGTAGGCAAGAAACGCATAATCTCCGGCAAGCTTTATACCGATATAGGGATTCAGTTGTTTGAGAAAAAAAAATCCTGCAGAAAATTTTGGTCGTCGGAAAGAAGCAGATGTATTCAAATCCCCAAAATAATGCGCCAAACCAATTGATGCTCCGACTTCACCCTGGTGTACATTACTTTCATAAAGTTGAGCATTCGCTTTGGAAACTGCAAAGCCAATCAAAAATGCCAATACTGTTCGTTTAAACATGATCGCAAGATAATTGATGTTTAAATAACGATGAAAAACCAGTTTTCTTGTGCAGAGAGATTTTTTAATATTAATGATGAAGAATATTTGGTTAGGAGCTGTGGTGAGCGAAGTCGAATCATCAATTGAGCTTGATGAGCTTGTGCCAAAACTTAAAACTTAAAACTCAGAACTTGGAAACATAAACTTAGAACTTATTTCAACTTCTCCACTTGTTCATGAAAATATTGAACATACTGCTTTATTACTTTCAAATTATTATCAGGATTTTCTTCATACTCTATAATAAATGTTCCTTTAAAATCCTGCTTCTTCAATTGCTGCAACACTGCGGGAATATTGCAAACACCTTCACCCAATAAAATATCGGGTGCCTGCGCGTTTCCAAATTCACCCACATCTTTTAAATGTACTTCCAAAATTCTTCCGTCATATTTTTTTAAGCAATCAACAACATTTAATCCGCTGCGGGCCCAATGACCGATATCTGCACAAGCGTAAATGTTCGCATGACGTTTCATTGCAAGCACAACAGAATCGGGATGCCAGTAAATATCAGGAGCGGGATGATTGTGTATTGCAACTTGTATATTGTAAGCTCCCGATAAACGGTTAACATCATTGAGTTGATTAAGCTCCGGTTCTGCAATAAGAACAGGAATACCCATATCCGCAGCAAATTGAAAATATTGTTCCCATTCTTTTTTTGTTTTTGCAACCACAACTCCGAACGATGTTAGTGTTATTCCTTTTTTGTGTAAAAATTCTTTTAGTTGTTTTCTTTCTTCGGGAGTCATTGAAGGACCAAACTCTGAATTTCCATTATCCTGTAATACCTGTCCCAAGTAAGCTTCCGCATATTTCAATTTGCAGCTATCAACTTTTTTTATTGCAGTGTAAAAAGAAGAAGTATTAAATGTCCACAGTTGAATACCGAGTTTCCAATCTTTTTGAGGATTCACAGTTTGAGAAAAAACATAAAAAGTAAAATGAAATAAGAGAGAAAAAACAAAGATTTTTTTTAGCATGACCGCGAACTTAAAAAAATTGAATGCTGAAAGTTAATAAATAAATTGTGTGAATTATTTACGAGGTACAATGGAAGATTGTACTTCTCACAACAATTAACGAAATGTAAAAGTTTGATGTATGTGAATACATTAGTGCGGAAATAAAAGTTGCTGATAAAAAAGTCTAAATTAAAGTTGTGATTCCTTACTAAATCGATTGAAGAATTTTATCACGAACAGAGATGAAACTCAAATTAACAGGTAAAGAGCTTAGAGCAATTGGTTTCCCGGAAGGACCGGTGATAAGCGTTGCAATGAATGTAATGGAAAAAAATTTCAAACATGATTCAAAAGAAAAAGCATTGGATATTTTAAAAGAAATTCTTATGGCACCGACAGAATATTTGAATGATGAAGTACTTGCGCCCATTGCAGAAAAGTTGATGCCAAAGAAAGCCCTCTCCTTTGGAGAGGGTTGGGGTGAGGTCTCTTTAAACCAAACCGGTATTCAATTCAATGTATTCGGCAGCGAACATATTGAGCAAGGCGCTATGCATCAGATGTACACTGCAGCAAAATTGCCAGTTGCAATTGCAGGTGCCCTTATGCCGGATGCACATCATGGTTATGGGTTACCAATTGGAGGTGTGCTCGCAACAGAGAATGCTGTTATCCCTTACGGCGTTGGAGTTGATATTGGTTGCAGAATGTGCTTAAGCATTTTTGATATCGATCCTAAAGAACTCATGCAACGTAATGCATATTTTGCAAAAGAGTTAGGCGAAGCAACTTTATTTGGAAGCGGCGCACAATTCAAACGATCACCAGATCATGAAGTGATGGATAGAAAATTATTCTGGGAGTTGCCATTGCTTACGGGCTTGCATGCACGTGCATGGAAACAACTCGGCACAAGTGGAAGCGGAAATCATTTTGCAGAATTTGGGATTGTTGAAATTGATAAAGCAGATGAAATATTGAAAATTCCTTCGGGAAAATATATTGGTCTATTATCACACAGCGGCTCGCGTGCATTGGGTGCAAACATCGCAAATCATTACACAAAACTTGCAATAAGCAAAAGACGTTTACCTCAGGATGCAAAAAATCTTGCATGGCTTTCTTTGGATGAAGAAGAAGGAATGGAATATTGGCTGGCAATGAATCTTGCAGGTGATTATGCAAGTGCATGCCATCATGTGATACATGAGAAAATTGTAAAACAATTAGGACGTGAGCCAATAAAAATGGTAGAGAACCATCACAACTTCGCATGGAAAGAAATGTATGAAGGCAAAGAAGTGATCGTGCATCGAAAAGGCGCGACGCCTGCAGGAAAAGATGTGTTAGGAATAATTCCCGGAAGCATGACGGCATCAGGATTTATCGTAAAAGGAAAAGGTGAAACTGCTTCACTTAATTCTGCATCACATGGTGCAGGAAGAAAGATGAGCCGTACACAAGCGCTTGCAAACATCACACAAAAAGCATTGAAAGAAGAATTGGAAAAATGTAATGTAAAATTATTAGGCGGCGGTTTGGATGAAGCACCATTTGCTTACAAGGATATTAAAGTGGTAATGCAAAGCCAAAATGCATTGGTTGATATTCTTGGAAAATTTACACCAAAGATTGTGAAGATGTGCGATGATGCACCGAGGCAATGGAAAAAGAAAAGAGAGGGTGATGTTGTAGAAGGTGAGTAGTAAATTTCTGATGTATGATTTTTTGATTTCTGATTTTCAAATTCCTTTGCCAAAAGCAACCGGAGTTTTTATTTAACATTCTACAAATCCTCATCTTTTTTATCCATTATCAATTCATAATAATCTCTTTTGGGAGTGCGATACGGGTTTTTAAAATATTTGTTTAAATATTCTCCAAGTCCATGTCCTTGTACTTTTCCTAACTCAACAATCTTTTTCCATTCCGCTTTTGTAGCTTTTAAATAATGATATATTTTATTCTCAGGATCATCGCGCCACTCGAGCTCAATGATTCTATTCTTTTCATCAAAATCAGCAGAAGCAATAGCTCTCGAATTTGTCCTTGTAAAGTTCTTCGTGTATAATCTTTCTTCGTACTTTGGTTTCAATTGCATAACAATAATTGCAACAACATTCAAACCAATTTTCTTTCATTAAAAAATTTTTGAGATGACAATGAAATGTTTTGTGTGAAACTATTTTGATGATGAATGGAACTTCAATTTTTAAACACTTCTCTGAGTGAAACTATTTTGTATCGAACAATTCATCGATTCTTTTAAATTCATAATCTTTCTTTTTTAAATAATTGATCAACTCATCAAGCCTGTTATACAATTTATCTTTTCTTCGCGGATCGGTGCCCGCGTGAATAATGATAATGAAGCCATTTAAACCGCTTACATTATTTGCTTCAAATTGTTTCAGCGATTGCATTAATGTATCGCTGCCTTTGTAATTGATCATCTCAGGATAAGTATAATCTGCGGCTGTTATGATTCCCGGCGTGTAGTTGATAAGTTGCCATCCGATGGCATTAGCCCATCGTGCAATTGAATCATTCCACCATTCATAAGGCGGAATAAAAAATTTATCTTCGGGGACTTCAATATTCAATGCTTTAATTGCTTCAATATTTTTTTGCAGATCAGTTGTAAAACTGTCTTGTGTTACAAGTAAGCTGTCACGTTTATTCCAATCACAATACAAAAGATGATTATTTGAATGAAGTGAAAGATAATTTCCGTTTTTGTAGAGTTGTAATAAATAAGGTTGAAACAGAGTATTCCGATAAAATCGTCCCGTGAAAAAGAATGAACCATGTACATTTTGTTTCTTCAATGTTTCAATGATTGTTGATAATCCATCACCAAATTCATCGCCTGTAAAAACCAAAGCGATTTCTTTCTTTGTTGAATCACTTCTCACAATAGCTCCATGTGAAAAAGTAAAAAGCTCTCTCGGTTGCGCCTCAATATTTGAAAAAAGAAAACAAAAAAAGAGAATAATAAAAAGTTGTTTCATCGTCGTGGTGGTAATATTAATCTCATGCTTGGTTGACATAAACTTGTAGAAAATAAAAAGTTGACAAGTACTCAAACAAAATTGCTCCCTTAATCATTTTATCACAATTTATAAAGATAACAATGTTAGATGTGTGATAAAATTTACCGGCAGCAATTCTAAAGCGATTGCTTTGTGTACAATTCCTTTATTTTGCAGCTTCAATGAAGAGGTATGAAAATGCACAACTTTAATTCGGGCCCTTCCATTCTTCCGCAGGAGGTGCTTGAACAGGCTGCTGAAGCAGTAATTAATTTTAACGGAACCGGTTTATCAATTCTTGAAATCGGTCATCGCACTGCATGGTTTGGCGATGTGATTTCTGAAGCAAGATCACTTGTAAAAGAACTTATGCAATTAGGCGATGGGCATGAAGTTTTGTTTTTGCATGGAGGCGCAACTACGCAATTCATGCAGGTTCCAATGAATTTGCTCGACGCGGACAAAACTGCTGCTTACATTGATAATGGTATTTGGGGAAGCAAGGCAATAAAAGAAGCAAAGCTGTTTGGAAATGTAGATGTAGTGTCATCAACAAAAGACAAAAATCATTCTTATATCGCGAAGAATTTTACAGTTCCTGCAAACGCAAAATATTTGCACTACACAACCAACAACACTGTTGAAGGAACAGAATGGCATCAGATACCTGAAACAAATGTTCCTTTGGTTGCGGATATGAGCAGCGACATTTTCAGTCGTGCTCTTGATTTTTCAAAGTTTGCATTGATATATGCAGGCGCTCAGAAAAATATGGGAGCTGCAGGTGTTACACTTGTTGTTGTGAGAAAAGATATTTTAGGTAAAGTGAAACGCGCCATTCCACCGATTATGGATTATCGCACACACATCGAAGCCGGATCATTGTTAAATACGCCTCCTGTGTTTGCCGTATTTGTTTCCATGCTTACGTTAAGATGGATAAAGAAAGAAGGTGGTCTTGCCGAAATGGAAAAAAGAAGTAAGGCAAGAGCAGAACTTTTTTATAACACACTCGACTCACTTCCTGTGTTCACTCCGCTTGTTGCGAAAGAAGACAGGAGTTTGATGAATGCAACGTTCACTATAAAAGATGCACAACTCGAAAAAGAATTTTTGGATATGTGTAAAGAAAGAGGAATGGTTGGTGTGAAAGGGCACAGAAGTGTTGGCGGTTTGCGTGTAAGCATGTACAACGCTTTGCCGTTAAGCAGTGTAGAAGCGATTTGTGATTTGATGAAAGAGTTTAATGAGAAACATGTGGAAGAAGTAGTTTCATAGTTTCCTGTTACCGGTTGCCCGTAGCGGAATCGAACCGGAAACAGGAAACTGGAAACGGGTAACTGCCCAATAAAGTTCAGAACGTACAAGTGAGTGACACAACAGTTGATGCCACGAAGAACAGAAGCCGGCATCAAAATAATTATCACGAAAAAAATTGGAAAGAGATAAAATTTCATGAGCATAATTAAACCATTTAATGCACTTAGACCGGGAGCACAATACGCGAAACAAGTTGCAAGCAGACCTTATGATGTTTTAAGCAGTGACGAGGCAAGAGTGGAAGCGAGAGGAAATCCGAATTCTTTTTTGCACATAACAAAAAGTGAAATTGATTTGCCCGAAAATATTAATACGCACAGCACGGAAGTTTATGAGAAGGCAAAAGAAAATTTGAATGCGTTTATAAAAAGAGAAGTTTTGTTTCGTGAGAATAAAGCGTGTTATTATGTGTATCGGTTGGTCATGAACGGAAGAAGCCAGACAGGTTTGGTTTGTGCAAGCAGTATTGATGATTACGAAAATGATGTGATTAAAAAACATGAATTCACAAGACCTGATAAAGAGCTTGATCGCATCAATCATATAAAAACGACAGGCGCGCAAACAGGAAATGTTTTTCTTGCTTACAGGAATGTTGCGGCGCTTGATGAATTAATTGATAAATGGGTGTCAACAAAAACTGCGGTATATAATTTTAAAGCCAATGACGGAATTGAACACACAGTTTGGATAATTAATGACACAAATAAAATTGACACAATAACAAAAATTTTTAATGAAGAAGTTCCCTGCACATACATCGCTGATGGGCATCACCGGGCTGCGTCCGCAGCGAAAGTGCGTAAAGCACTAAACAATAATTCATCTGATAATGCTAATTATTTTCTTACGACACTTTTTCCTGCAAGCCAGTTGCAGATCATGGACTATAACCGTGTTGTAAAAAATTTAAATGGTTGCAACGTTCATGAGTTTTTAAATGCATTACAGGAAGATTTTATCGTGGAAGAAAAAGGCTCGGAAGCTTATCGACCTGAACATTTGCACGATTTTGGATTATACACAGACAAAAAATGGTACAAGCTTACCGCTAAAGAAGGATCATACTCAAATGATCCGATAGGTGTGCTTGATGTTACAATTTTACAAAACAATATTCTTGGAAAATATTTGAACATTCATGATCAGCGAACGGATAAGAATATTGATTTTATTGGCGGCATTCGTGGTTTAAGTGAATTGGAAAGAAGGGTTGACAGCGGCGAAATGGCTGCTGCATTTAGTCTTTACCCCGTAAGCATTGAGCAACTATTTTCAATCGCTGACACCGGAAATGTAATGCCACCGAAAAGCACATGGTTCGAGCCTAAACTGCGTGATGGTTTGCTAACTCATTTGATTTGCGAATGAAAAAACTGATCTATAAAATTTCCGGATTTATCGCATTGCTGTTTTTTTTGAATACCGGTTTTGCACAAGACACCGATGTTACAACATTGCATGAAACCGCAAGAAGTTTAATGCGGCAAGGTGATTTTGAAAATGCATTACAAGTATTGAGTAAAGCATTGCAGCAGCAACCAAATGATATTGATCTTTTGAAAGACCAGGCTTTTATTCTTTATCTTAAAAGAGATTTTGCAGGCTCGATAGATTCATGCAAAAAAATTTTAGAACGCCCTGATGCGGATGTTCAAACGTATCAAATACTTGGTCTTTCATACAAAGCAATTGCTGAGTACAAGGAAAGCGACAAGATGTATAAAGATGCGTTGAAAAGATTTCCGAAAAGCCCGGTGCTTTACAGCGAGTATGGTGCATTGCTTTCAGAAAACAAAAATGAAGATGCAGCTATAAAGCAATGGGAGAAAGGCATTGAGGCAGATCCGAATTACAGCAGCAATTATTATTATGCGGCCAAATATTACGCGCAAAAAGGAAATGTTCTTTGGGGAATATTATATTCGGAAATTTTTGTGAACATTGAAAGCCTCACCAAAAGAACAACTGAAATAAAAGATATTTTGTATGGCGGCTATCAAAAATTATTTAATACGCCTGAATCTTTGAGTAAAATAAAACAAAGCGGCACTGCTTTTGAAAAAGCTGTTGCAACAAATTTTCTCAAGTTGTCGAATTTGATGGACTCTGTTGTTACTCCTGAAGTTCTCACTCAGTTTCATACACGTTTTATTCTAAACTGGTTCAACGGACCTTCGCGTCAATATCCTTTTCGTTTGTTCGAGCATTGGCGAACAATGCTGCAGGAAGGTTATTTCGATGCGTACAACCAATGGCTCGTCGGCGCTTCAGCAGATACGCAAAAGTATCAGCAGTGGACACAGAATCATGCTGAAGAAGTAAAAGCGTTTCAACAGTTCCAGCATAATGTGCTTTTCAAAATCCCTGTTGATCAATATTATCCTCACTAATATTTTGAGAAGAATTTTATGTACTTAGCTGCAGTAATTCTATGATTCTTTGCTTGCGTCGCACACTTGTGCTTTTAGTCGGAAAGTCAGCAAGACCGAAAGTCAGAAAGTAATTTGTATCGCTTTCATCTTCTCTCCCGCTTTCCATCATTTCTGACTTGCGACTTTCCCGACTTCTTTATATTTGCCGCACTTTATGGATACTAAACCAATTCTTCATACAATATTATCCCCGGGTCTTTTAAATCTTTATGAAGTTTCAAACAGCATTGTTGTTATCATTGATGTGTTTCGCGCAACATCAACCATTGCAACAGCTTTATTTAATGGCGCAGAAAAAGTTATTCCCGTTGCGAATGTTGAAGACTGCATTGAGCTTGGAAAAAAATTAAATGCAGTTACCGCAGGTGAAAGAGATGGCAAAGTAATTCCCGGTTTGCAGCATGGAAATTCTCCCGCAGAATATTATCGTGAGTTCATTCAAAATAAAATACTGGTGCTTACTACCACAAACGGTACACGCTTGCTGCACATGGCATTGGAGAGCGGTGCAGTGAAAGTTATCACCGGTTCTTTTCCCAACATTTCTGCGGTGTGCGAACATCTGATCAAATCAAACAAAGATGTAATTCTTGCATGTTCTGCATGGAAGAATCGTTTTAATCTTGAAGACACTTTGTTCGCGGGCGCTGTCATCAGTAAAATAAAAAATAATTTTTCTATTAATTGCGACAGTAGTTTGATGGCAGAAGAAATGTATAACATGCACAGGAACGACATGCACGATTTTATCCGCAAAACATCCCATTGGCACAGGCTTGCATCTTACGGACTTGAAAAAGATCTTGATTACTGCATAACACCTGATGTGGCAAACGTGTTGCCTGTTTATAAGAATGGAGCGTTAGTAGCGTGTTGATTTAAATTAGCAACTTATAAAAAAATGTTATGGATACTATTCAATTGAGAAAGCGCATAAAAAAATTTATCAATGAAGCTAACGAAAAAGAGCTTCAGATGATATACAGAATGTTTGAAGTGGAAAAAGAATGTGATTGGTGAGATGAATTACCTGAGGAAGTACAACAAGAAATAGATTTATCTGCTCAAGAAGCAAAACAAGGAAAAGCTATTCCGCATGAACAGATAATGAAAAAATATGCGAAATGGTTAAGGAAATAATTTGGTCTGAAAGAGCTGACACATCTTTTGAAAACATTATCAATTATCTCCTTAATAATTTTACTGAAACAGAAGTTTCCCGTTTCGTTCTTAAAACAAATGATAAAATAAACTTTATTAAATCCAACCCTAAAATGTATCCTGTTGCATTTAAGAGAAAGAATATTTACAGTGTATCATTCTGCGTAAAACAAAAATGTTTTATCAATATTTTCCACGAAAAAAATCAATTATCATTCTATTGTTTTGGGATATGCATCAAGATCCTAAAAAACTAAAGAGTTTATTGCGGTAATATGTAAGCCGGGCTCATAAAAAATTAAAATAATTTCCCATTAACCGTGTGTAACAATCGTTCCGACATTTTGCCCTTCTATAACCTTTAAAAGATTGCCGTGTTTATTCATATCGAAAACGATGATAGGAAGATTATTCTCCATGCACAAAGTGAATGCTGTCATGTCCATCACTTTTAAATTTCTCAGAATGCATTCCTGGTAACTGATCTTTTCGTACCTAACTGCTCCGTTATCTTTTTCAGGATCGGCGGTATAAATTCCATCCACTCTTGTGCCTTTTAAAATCACGTCCGCTTTTATTTCAATTGCGCGCAGTGAACCGGCCGTATCTGTTGTGAAATAAGGATTTCCCGTGCCCGCGCCAAAAATTACTACGCGACCCTTTTCAAGATGGCGAATTGCGCGGCGGCGAATATAAGGTTCTGCAACCTGTTCCATTTTTATAGCACTTTGCAATCGCGTATATACACCAAGTTTTTCAAGCATTGCCTGCATTGCCATGCCGTTGATCATTGTAGCAAGCATGCCCATATAATCACCATGAGCACGTTCAATGCCGCTGTCTTTTTCATCAATGCCGCGATAAATGTTTCCGCCTCCTATCACCACTGCAACCTGTACACCAAGATCCGTTACTGCTTTTATATCCGACGCATATTTTTCGATTATTTCAAAATCAAACGGGTCTGATGCCGCATTGTTTCCCATCAGTGATTCACCCGATAGTTTCAGAAGAATGCGCTTGTACTTTGGAGGCATGTTGTGTTTTGTAGTTTGTGTTTGCAAATAACATGAATTTTAAAACATGCACCAAGTTTTGCATTTGCTTAATAACGAGGCTGTAAAATTTTAAACTCGTTTCTTTGTGTTCTTTGAATGCTTTCCCGTATGGAAAAAGAAATTTATTATCACGATTATCTTCGATTAAATCAACTGCTGAATACGCAACAGCTTGTTAGTTCTGAAAAAAATACTGTTGCTGCTCATGATGAAATGCTTTTCATTATCATTCATCAAACGTACGAATTGTGGTTTAAGCAAATATTGTATGAAATTGATTCTGCAATAGAAATTATGAAGCAGCCAACCATCAACGACAACACTCCTGAATTGCAAACTGTAGTGCATCGCTTGAATCGTGTTGCAACAATATTAAAAGTGTTGGTGCATCAGATCGACATTTTAGAAACAATGACACCAATGGATTTTCTTGAGTTTCGTGACATGCTGCGGCCTGCATCAGGTTTTCAAAGCTGGCAGTTTAAAATACTGGAAGCAAAGCTGGGATTGAAGTTTGAAGACCGGCATGCAAGAGAATATTATACTTTTCAATTGCAACAACCCGAAATTGATTTGATAAAAAAAGCAGAGCAGGAAAAATCTTTAAAGCATGTTGTGAACACATGGCTTGAGCGAATGCCCTATTTTGATGATATGACGAACTGGAGCGATTTTAAATCTTTTTCTTCTGAAAAAACCATTCATCCTTTCTGGAACACTTATCGTGAATGTTATAGAAACAGTCTGGCTGAGGCTGAGAAAAATAATCTTCAATCATTTGATACCATTTTTATTGAAGGAAAAGAGAGTGGGCAATTCTCTCCAAAGGCAAGCAGGGCGGCGCTTTTCATCATGTTGTACCGCGGTTATCCCATTATGCATTTGCCTTTTGAGCTGTTGAATAATCTTCTTGAAATTGATGAGCAATTGAGCACATGGCGTTATCGGCACATGAATATGGTGCATCGCATGATCGGCACACGCATTGGCACCGGCGGCAGTACCGGAAGAGATTATTTAGGAGATGCGTTAAACAAGCATTACGTTTTTAAAGAACTCGCACAGCTCACAAGTTTTCTTATTGAAAGAAGTAAATTACCTCAGTTGCCTTCATCATTAATTCGGCATTTGAGTTTTAATATGTAAGATGTAATCTGAAAATTTTGAAATGGATGATAAAACAACAAGAATTTTTTTGTGTAGCCAACTGCGGAATATGAATTAAACTTTTGTTGTGTCACTCACTTTTACTGCAGAAAATCTTTGAGCTATAAACTGCAAGCGCAAAGAATTTTACTCACGGCTTATAGCTCGAAGCCCACAGCTGATAAAAATTCGGAACGCCGAAGTGAGTGATTCTTCGACAAGCTCAGAATAAACTGCTACACTCAGTTGCTATGAAAGTGGGACGTTAAACTGAGCGTAGCAACAGGCGATGAGTAAAGATGCAAAGCTCGTCAACAAAAAAAATTCTTATTATAAAAATTAAAAAGCCTGCTTCAAATGAAGTAAGCTTTATTATTTATTATTACTTGTGTTATTTAATTATGCAAAGTATCAAGAACAGAACGGAAATATTGTTTAATCTGTAATTGCTCCGGTGTTAACGCATTATCAGGGATCGGATTTTTTTCATACATGTCATTATCTATTTCGTAAAACCTGCCGTTGCCTTGCCCCACTGTATCATAAAGTTTATATTTCCTGTTGTTGATGAAACGTTCTACAGGAACATCGTCCAAAGGATTATTATCCCATTGACAAAATACCCAATCCCTGTTCTTGCCCGGTGTACTCATCATGTTATCATAGAAATTTGTACCGTCAAGAATTCCGTAATTAGCAGGAACAGGTATGTGTGCAATGCCTGCAAGGGTTGGTAAAAAATCAGTAAAATCTATGAGCGTATTTGATGTTTGTCCGGCTGCAATGTGATTTGGCCAATATGCAAGCAACGGAATATTTGTACCGGCTTTGAATGTATTTGTTTTTGTTCCCTGCACGTTTTGTCCTTGCCAAAGCGAAGTAATTCTGCTGTCGGTTTGAGTAGCAGATGTCCATAGAATAATTGTGTTATCAGCTATACCATCAGCCTGTAATTTCTGGATTACTTTGCCAACTATTTTATCCATGTAAGAGACCATGCCCGGAAAATATTTTTTGTTATCAAGAATTTCGTCGTTGGCAGGATCCCATGTTGCAAATGCCGGATTATCAGGCGTAGGCACCCATGGCTGCGCGGGAAGCAGTGTTGCATAAATGGCAAAGAAGGGATTTGTTTTATTGCTGTCAATAAAATTGCCGAGATAGTTATAAAACATGTCTTCTGAATATTTACCTGCTACCGCACTGTCAGGCAAATAATCTCCATTTGCATAAATATGCGGGTTTTTATACCGGTTTACTCTTTGACCGTGTCCCATTGGCAGATAGACCAAATATTTGTCAAACCCTGCTCTGCGAATTCTTCTGTCACCACCACTCAATTGCCATTTTCCAACCCAGCATGTTGCATAACCTTTTCTTTGTAACATGTTTCCAATTGTTTTTTGATCAGGAGGAAGATAACCCCATTTCACATAATTCCTGAAATTGTATTTGCCTGTTAATATCGCCATTCGTGAAGGAGAACCATCAGGATGATTATAAACTTGTTTAAAGAAGATTCCATTGTGTGCCATGAAATCTAAATTAGGCGTGCTATAAGATTGCCCTCCGTTATACGTTGGCAGTTCAAATCCAAAATCATTTGCGATAAAAAGTATAATATTTGGTTTGGTGGCTTTTGCTGCAGCATTTGCATTTGCTGAAATTGAAACATGCTCCTCAAAATCTTTTTTACAACTTTCAAGACAAATGGCAGCAAAAGAAAAAATAACAAAGAAGAAAAATATTTTTTTTGGATTTTGTATAATGATCTTTTTACGAAACATTTTATCGCTCATAGCAGTTAAAGTTTTGACGATAGAAAATTTTTATAGAATAATGAATTTATTTATGGTAAAACATTCAGAACTTTTTTAAAGTTTCTTTTTACCATCTTTTCATCAGTGGTTAATAATGTACTTTTTAAAGGAGAAATTTCAGCAGGATCATTTATGAAGTTGTAAAAATTATTGAGTCTTTTACTGGATGAATCACTGTATAATTTATAGGTGCTGTTTTGAACCCAACTATCTTTTCTATCCGGACGTTTAATGGGGTTCGGATAAAAATAACAATAAGTCCATGATCTTGGCGTACCCGCTAAACCAAGCAAACGCGGATAAAAACTTACACCATCAAGTGTTCCGTACGTTGAAGGTTTTGCAATATTTGCAATGCCTGCAAGAGTGGGCATAAAATCTGTAAGGTCTATCAGATCATTGTTCACAGTACCTGCCGCTATGTGGTTTTGCCACCATATCATCATCGGCACATGAATGCCTGATTCCTGGTCGGTACCTTTTCCACCAATAAATGGCTGTCCGTTGAACATTGATGTGACCTGCTGTGAAGTTCCATTATCACCAACAAAAATTACAATGGTTTTATTTGCGATCTGATCACTTTTTATTTTTTCCAATATCTGCCCGATTTTCGTGTCCATATATTTCACCATAGAAGGGTAAAATTTGGGATCAGAATTTCGTGGGCCTGAATTCCAAGTAGCAAACTCTGCATCTAAAGGCGTGGGACAAAAAGGTGGATGCACAAGACATATAGGATAATAGACAAAGAAAGGCTTGTTTTTATTGCTGTCTATAAAGTTGAGGATATAGTTTGTAAACAGATCATCACCATATTTTCCTTTTGTAGAATCGGCGGGAAGAAAATGATTAGCGTGATAAATTATAGGATCTTTATACCGGGAACCTTTTCCGTCAACATTCTCCTCGCCTTCAGCAGTAAAGGGATTCCACACCATGTAGTCCTGAAACCCCAATGAATGTATTGCAGTATCACCGCCGCTTAATTGCCATTTGCCCGCAACAAGTGTTTTATAACCCGCGCTGCTCAACATGTTTGCAATAGTTCTGTTTGCAGTATCCATTGCACCCCACAAACTATAATTTCTGAAATTGTATTTCCCTGTCAACAACTCAAAACGGGAAGGAGAACATAATGGCGTACTGCGAATTTGTGTGAAACGCATTCCCGACTGTGTCATCTTATCAAGGTTTGGCGTACTGTAAGATTGTCCGCCATTTACAGCAGGTATTTCGTAACCTACATCATCGCCCAATATCAAAATAATATTTGGTTTTGTTGTGGCAACTTCTGATTGATCTTGTCCGTTAACAGCAGGAATTGTATTAAAATCATTTTTCTTGCAGCTTACAAAACAGACAAAAAAGGAGAATTTAAATACAAGAGTAATAATGGAAATAAAATGGTTAGGGAGTTTTTTGAGCATGGTTTAGAAACAGTTTTCTTATGAATATTGGAGAGAAGAGACTAAGGTAGTTATTCGTTGGTGATCAGCACATTAAAAAACCATTTAATAAAAAAAGGCGTATTACAAACTTTCAGCTTCCGGTTTTCCTGATTTTTTAAAAGTGTTTATTTTGAGATAATAATCTTAAATTTTAAGTCAATCACATAAAAAACTGCTTCTGCTTTAGCCTTATTAAAAGTGTCAATCACATTAAAGAAATTTCTTCTTTAGAAAAATCTTTGCTTTTGTCCTCGATAACTTTGCAAAAAGCAACCAACTGTATTTCGTTAAGTTCTGCTTCAGCATATTCTCAAAGTACAAGAGTGCGACGCAACAGAAGATAATAGTAGCAATGCAGTTTGGTTCATAAAATAATACATGGAAAAAGTGAATTTGAAAATAGAGGGGATGAGTTGTACCAATTGTGCTCTTACCATTCAAAAGTACCTTGAAGGAAAAGGACTGGAGAATGTAAGAGTGAATTTCATTGGTGGCGAAGCAAGTTTTGATCTGAATGGAAATACTTCAGAACCTGAGATTGAAAAAGGAATTGAAGGATTGGGTTATCATATAAAAAAGAGTGGGTACGAAAAATCAAAAAATAAAAAGCTTTTTAAAAACCATCTGCAGCGTTTCATTTTCTGTTTTGTATTTGCTGCACCGATGTTCATTAATATGATTCCCGGCATTCATATTCATGTATTGATGAATCCGTTTGTAGAGCTTGCATTGACAATTCCGGTGTTTATCGTGGGAATGGATTTTTTTGGAAGAAGTGCAATAAAAAGTTTATTGAAAGGTATTCCAAACATGAATGTGCTTGTGGCATTAGGAGCAACTGCTGCATTTGTTTATAGCTTATACGGAACTTTTGCGCACAACGCACGAACAGAAGATTTCATGTTTTATGAAACTACAGCAGCCATTATTACATTGATATTTTTGGGTAACTGGCTGGAAGATAAATCAGTTAAAACCACACAGTCCGCTTTAAGAAAATTAGCAGTGAACCAAAAAATGATGGCCAACATGATCGCCTATGACGATAAATATCATGAACATATTTTTTCCGTTGACAGTTCTGCACTAAAAGTTGGCGATTTAATACTCATCAAAAATGGCGAGCAAGTTCCGATGGATTGCAAAATATTGTGGGGTGAAGCAAGCGTTAATGAAGCTATTATTACAGGTGAAAGTGCTCCTGTTCAAAAAAAGATAAATGATAAATTGATCGGCGGAAGTATGCTTGAAAATGGAACGGTGAAAGCTTATGTAACCGCTGTTGGTGAAAACACGGTGCGCAGTCATATTTTGAAAATGGTGAAAGAAGCACAAACAGAAAAACCACCAATACAACAATTGGCAGATAAGATAAGCGCCGTTTTTGTTCCTGCTGTTGTTGGCATCGCGCTACTTACTTTTATCGGAAATTATCTTTTTACTGACGTTGGTTTTGCATCGAGTTTACTAAGAAGCATTGCCGTGCTGGTAATTGCATGTCCTTGTGCAATGGGCTTGGCAACGCCTGCTGCTATTGCAGTTGGTTTAGGAAGAGCGGCAAAAAATGGTGTGCTTTTCAAAAACGCAAGAAGTCTTGAAATATTCAGGAACATAAAGCAAGTAGTGTTTGATAAAACGGGAACATTAACAACAGGGCATTTTAAAATTGCAGATTTCGGATTGCATATAGAAACTACTCATCACTCATTATTAACTCCTGATGAATTCAAGCGCATTGCTTACTCACTTGAACGTTACTCCAATCATCCTGTTGCAAAAAGTGTAGCAAGGGAATGGAAAGTAAAAAATGAAATTCGTTGGAAAAAAATTGAAGAGATAAAAGGGCTTGGTATAAAGGCAATCGATAAGCATGGTCATGAATATTTTGCCGGTTCATTTAAAGTTGCGGGGCATTTAACACAAGAACAATCACACAGCATTTATATTGTTCGCGATCACCAGTTGCTTGGTTGGATCGACGTGCATGATGAAATAAGACCTGAAGCGAAACAGGTTGTTGCACTTTTAAAAGCACGTGGAATAAAAACAATTTTATTGAGCGGTGATAAAAAAGAAAAATGCGAAGCTGTTGCAAAACAATTAAGCATTGATGAAGTTGTAGCCGAACAAACCCCACAACAAAAATTAGAAAAGATTGCAGCGTATAAGTTAGTTGCACCTACAGCAATGGTTGGCGATGGTATCAATGATGCTCCTGCACTTGCAAAGGCAACGGTTGGTATCTCATTAAGTGAAGCAACACAAATTGCGATGCAAAGTGCCCAGGTTGTTTTAATGGATCACGGGTTGAAACATTTACCCTTATCGCTTGGGTTAGGTAAACATACGTATCTCACCATTCAACAAAATTTATTCTGGGCATTCTTTTATAATATCATTGCAATACCCGTTGCAGCATTTGGTTATTTAAGCCCAACGTTTGGCTCATTACTAATGGGGTTAAGCGATGTAGTGCTTGCAGTAAATTCTGTGAGATTAAATTGGAAAAAAGTAGTTTAATTATTTCTCTCAATAATTAATTCCATTATACATTAAGCATTATCGGGCAAAAATTTTTGCCTGATGATGCCGGGTAATCTTAATAAGGCATCCTGCACAGATTTGATTAATTCCTGCTCTTTCTCGTTCTGTGTATAAACAGGTTTGAATTTATTATTTTCAAAAACCAAAAAATAAACACTTGAATATTTTTTGGCAAGATAATTGGATAAAAAATTTATTGAAAATTCATAACTGTTCATTGCATCTGAAATGCGAAACATGTTTACAATTGAAGAAAAGACCACACCTTCAAATAAGAATTTTACTTCTACTCCCTGCATAACAAAAAGTTTATTCAAAGTAAAAAAAGTTGTTTCCAACAATAATAATCGTTAATCGATTTTAATTGTTATTTCAACACTTTTAAAGATTTTTAAATTTCACTTCTTATTGAAAAATTGATAAACCTTTAAAGCGTCCGCTGTACTACTATCTAATAAAATAAAGGATTTGCAAATTACAGGTAGGCAAATGTAAGGAAG
>Ga0207706_10001439_pt1 | contig 23818 bp, 25 predicted proteins | sample KBSC53metaG_FD_184318 | JGI IMG/M metagenome (GOLD analysis project Ga0207706, IMG submission 184318) | Corn rhizosphere microbial communities from Kellogg Biological Station, Michigan, USA - KBS C5-3 metaG (SPAdes) (version 2) | ecosystem: Host-associated > Plants > Roots > Rhizosphere > Soil ... | reverse complement strand
GTCCAGGACTGCGGATTGATCATCGACCTCAAAACTGCCGAAAGCCAGTGCTATGGCGCTCTGATTATGGGAATCAGCTATTCCCTTTTCGAAGAGAAGATCATGGACCCGGGCACGGGACGCATGCTTAACCCCGACATGCAGTTCTACCGTCTCGCTGGCCTGAGTGACATCCCTGAACTGGTGGTGAAAATGATGACCGGCAAGGGCTACGACGAGCGCGGTGTGATCGGGTTGGGCGAACCGCCCGTGATATCGCCGGGCGCCGCTATCTCCAACGCGGTCGCCAATGCCATTGGTGTTCGCGTTCCGTTCCTTCCACTCACACCCGACCGCGTTCTGGCGGCTCTGGGACAGAAGGCAGGTGCCTGATGCGGCCCTTTGAGTATGTGAGTCCCAGCAGCAGCGCGCAGGCCGTCAGCTTGCTCGGTACGGCCTGGGGCAACACGGAAATTCTTGCGGGCGGAACCGACCTGCTCGCCCTGATGAAGGATGACGTAGTCGCTCCCAAACGGCTTATCAACATCAAGGAGATCAAGGATCTCCGCGGCGTTTCCTTGAGCGCGCAGGGACTTCGCATCGGGGCTCTCACCACTCTCGGTGATCTCGCCGACGATGCGAAAGTGAAGAAGACCTATCCCGCGTTGGCCGAGGCCCTGATCGAAGCCGCCAGCCCTCAGATTCGTAATCTGGCCACTCTTGGCGGCAATCTTTGCCAGCGCCCGCGCTGCTGGTATTTCCGCAACGGTCTAGGTTTGTTGCCCAAGGACGAGACCGGCCGAGAATTGGTGGCGGCCGGCGAGAATCGTTATCACGCTATTCTCGGGAACGACGGTCCCGCCAAGTTCGTCAGTCCCTCCACCGTCGTTCCGGTCTTGATTGCCTATGGCGCCATGGTTCGGATCGAGGGTCCGAATGGGAAGCGCGAGCTGCCACTAGAGAAGTTTTTCGTGATCCCCAAAGCCGAAGGCGAACGCGAGCACGATCTGCGACCGAACGAAGTCGTCACCGAAGTGCTGGTCCCGCCGGCAACGGGCGTAAAGGCTGCGCATTACGAAATCCGCCAAAGGGAAGCGTTCGACTGGCCACTTGCGCTCGCCGCCGTTGCGCTCAAGATGAGCGGCTCCAAGGTACAAACGGCCCGGGTTGTGTTGGGATACGTCGCCCCCGTCCCTTGGCTTTCACCTGAAGCCGCGCAGACGCTCCAGGGACAGCCGGTGAACGAGGAAAGCGCGCAGAAGGCTGCCGAGGCCGCTCTGCAGCGCGCGACTCCACTAAGCAGTAATGGATACAAAGTGCAGCTTGCCCGGGTGGCGCTGAAGCGCGCCATCTTGAAAGCCGCACACGGAGGTGCAGCGTGATCAGCGAAGCCGATCGCTTTAACACGAATCACCCGAACCTCTGTTCCGCATTACGTTGGAAGGGTCAATTCATCCTGGCCGAGGCCGATCCCACTGTGCCCGCGTGTAATGACGGCCTGTTCTGGTGCCTGCACACGCAGACTTGCATCGGCCCGGACGGCGAACTGGCCGAGCCCGGCAACTGCTGCTCCAAGTCGCGCGGCTGCCACGGTTCGGGAAAATGCGCTTAGCGCCCTTTCCTCTTTGCCGGTTCGTGTAGGACAATCAGGAGAAACTGGTACGAAGGAGTCTCGTATGCGTTATCACCTGCCAGTCGCTTTGTTTCTCGTTCTGTTGGTTTCAGTTTCCACCGCCCAGCAGATTCGCGGTGATTATCTCGAGACCCGCTCCGCCGACGTGTACACGGGTCAGTGTTTCGCCAATGGCGAGGTGAATCTCGTCGGCAATGAGGCCATCCTGGCTTGGCACATCCGGAGCGGCAGCTGGAACGGTGTCCTGCTGCAGGGGCTTACCGTCGCCGCCGCGGTACGCGCCAAGGGTACCCTGGGCGATCCCTACGAGAACCCTTATCCGGCCAACGCCGTACTGTTGGTGGACGACCAGGCCAGCGCGCAGCAGCGCGGCGCCCTCGCCAGCTTTGCCCAGCACATGGGGGGTGAGTTGTTGAAGAACGTTTCGCAAGTAATTCCAGTGCAGATGGAGCTGGTGGTAAACGCCGAGCACCACGGCGCCGCCGTGTTTCGCGCAGGCGAGTTTGCCACGGTGCAGACGCGCTCGATTGGGGAAAATGACCACCTGTGCGGCAATGAAGTCACCTACTACCCGCCCCTGACCGAGTTGACGCATTCCATGCCTGCCGTGGCTCTCACGGACGCTTACCGAGGGCCAGGCCTGGGAGTATCGTGGAGTCTTCACGGCAAACGCAGCGCCTTCGTGGGTGCGTTTGCCCAATAATCCAAGACCGGAGCCTCAGCGTGCGTAAAATCGCGGCGCGATCGTCGATCGCACTCATCGCTATTCTTGTGGCGGTCTGCAGCGCTCAGACTGGCAAGGTGGAAAAAATTGGCCCCCTGGCTGACCCGGCTGTCCCCGAAGCCGTGCGGCAAACGCTTGATCCCGTTGGTTACCGCATTTCGCTCGATGATGGAACAGCATTCTGCGACCTATGGCTGCGCAAGAGCATTCCTGCCCAAGCGAAACGGGACGCTGCAGATGTGCTCTATCCGCAACTGGCCGAGTCGACGTTGGTGGGCGCCCTGCATTATCCGAAAGGCGGCAGTGACTACCGGGGACAGACAATTTCTGCCGGCTTTTATACCCTCCGTTACGGATTGATGCCCAGTGACGCCAATCACCTCGGGGCCGCGCCCAATCGTGACTTTCTGCTGCTGGTTCCTGCAGTATCGGATGCTGACCCCAATGCCGTCTTCAAATTCCCCGATCTGGTGGCGCTCAGTGAGAAGGCGACTGGTACCCGGCATCCTGGGTCCCTGAGCCTGGTTCAGTCCGACGGTGGCACGACCGTGGCGGTATCCAAGGATGACCAGGACCACTGGACTTTTTCCGCCCGCATGGAGCTCTCTACCGGCGAAAAGCCTTCCTTCGCGGTCGTGGTCAAGGGAACGGCACAACAGTAGAAGACCAGGAAGCCATTCTTACGCCTCCATCTGTCCTCGACAGCCGACCACCCTCGCGAGATCATGGTCGGCAGCGAAGGACGACCCATGCGGTCCAGTTTGTCCCTGGCAACTGGTTTAGATCGTGCCTTTTCGATTCTAGCGAAGCGGGATTTGTTGATTGAGGATTGCCGTCATTCGCTTTGGCAGAGAGGCGTTTTCGTCGCGTCTCTGGCAATGGGAGCGCCAGTCGGTGAAGTCGGGGGCAGCAGAAGGCTGTGTACTTCGCCGATTTCTAGGTTCACGCCTGAGGATACGATCTGCCCAGCGTTGTTGATCGACGCGGTGACGAACACGAACCAGGGAGAACCGGGATTGCAGCGTTCAGGTCCGTAAAGTGGGAAGTGACTTCCGTATCACTGACCTTTCATACTCACCCTATATCATCGAAACAAAGTTGCAGTCACATCGATGAGCCAACCGCGGCCAGAAATGCGTGTACCAGTCGATCTGGAGTTACGTGTGTGGGGGATGGGCGCAAATGGCCGTGTCTTTTCCCAGCCTGCTCGCACCCGCAATGTCAGTGCCGGTGGCGCGTTGCTCTCTGGTATTGAGCATGATCTTAAGATTGGCGACACAGTCGGGGTGCAGTGTGGCGAAAAGAAAGCGCGTTGCAAGGTGGTGTGGGCTATTAATACTGGTTCTATGCAGAAGATCCAGGTAGGTGTTCAACTCCAGAGTAGACAGGAATGCCCTTGGACGCCAGAGCTCCCAAAAGCCACAAATGCTCCTTCGTTCCCTCCAGAAAACTGCCGAAGGTGGGAACGGCACAAGATTTCTGTTGTCTTAGCGTTGCACGACGAGGGGGCAACGACACCAATGCGTCTTACCGCCACCGATATTAGCGCCAGTGGCTGTTATGTCGAGACTATCTTTCCTCTTATCATCGGAACCAGTCTCAAGGTCGACTTGTGGATTGCGTCGGAGAAGCTCACGACTCGCTCCTTTGTGTGCACCAGCGATCCGGGACTTGGCATGGGAATCGAATTCATCGGTTTGAAACCCGAAGACCAGCAGCGATTCCAAGAATATCTCCAGGCATTGAATCCTTGGGGTTTCCCACGCACATTAGAGGGAATAATTTCGGCTGATTACAGTGAAATCGCGAGCCTTTAGGCCAATATTATGCTATAGGATGTGCATGAGGCCCTGGCGGGAAGTCTTAAAGGCAACCGGGATTGTAATGCTGGGCGTTATCTTCGTTCTGGTCGGAATCCTCCTTTGGGCGTTACTGTTCTTTAGGAAAATCCTCTAGCGTTCGCAGCAGAGAGCCCCTCAGTTCTTTTCGAGAGCTCTCCCCCCGCCGCCTCGATATCTCGAATTTGTGCGCGTTTCGTCATTATGAAATTGGCATCGAGTGCCCCAACAGGTTTGGGTCCCGGGAGGTCTGGCTCTGGTTGACCGGTGTAGTATTAGATTGAATTCAGGGCGATGGACATGATTGCCAGGACATCGGCGTTGCTGTTTCTTGCATTCGCTTCCATTGGCCAGCAGAATGGAAACGGCTTAAGCCTAGGTCAACACGACAGTCTGAGTACCAGCGATGCCAGAGCCGACTTCCTCAACGAAAAACTGGTGTCATCGAACAAAAGAGGCAAACCTTCGTGCGAAGCAGTTTACCCGCTACCAAGAAACTACAAGACCTGGACTAAGTGCAAATCAGACGGCGAGGCCAGTAGTTGCGGAGGACCCGATCAGTGCTCTTGCGATGAGTCAAAGAGATTAGTGACTTTTTCCTGCGATCAGGGTACATACCACCAGTGCTGGGGCGAACGGGGCAACGGTTGTCCGGGGCAAGCGCTGAAGGACTAGGGTTAGCCCGTTGTAGTTAGATCGACTGGGGTTTTAGAAGCGTGCTTGCGCGAAATGGGTATTTCAATACAGCACTTCTTTCTCACCTTTTTCAGAGATCATCTTTTGGAACTGCGTCACGATCTTGTCCCGTCGCGCCATCACGGCTTTCACTTCATCTTTGCTGAGATACCCCTTGGTTTTTGCCGCCAGTTCGTTCGCGTCTAGAGCCTTCAGCTTCTCGAACAAACTCCGGTCGCAGCGGACCAGGTCTTTGCTGTTTCTCAGATCTTTGTACAGCCGAAATGCGCGGCTGAAATCCACCCTCCAAATCTTGAAGTCCTCACTGATTAGGACATTCGTGAGGTTCGGGTCGTCATCGTAGATCAATTGGTCGAAGACCCGTACCTTGTACATCTGATTGTTCCATGCATCCGGATCGGAGGGCGTTATATTTTGTTTGATCCGGTCTGCTTCATCCATCTTTGCTGGCAACCACCAGCTCAGTGAGCCGGCGCTGCCGTGCCACGATCGTTCCACATACACTGGCAGCATGTCATCCAGACCGACCAGCTCGGCCAACGCATAGGCAGCGATGTTGTACTTGTAGGAATCTACGAAGTTCATTTCAACTCGGCCGCTCGCCATCGTCACGTTGGTCTTGTGTTCGTCGATAGCCTGAAACGAAGCGTCATGGGTCAACGTGCCATCGCTCAGCGTAAGCCGCCAGGGCTGAGTAATGCCTTTGGTGGATTGTTTACCGCTGACGATCTTCGCGCTGAGGAGGAAATGCTTGATTTGTTCCCTGGTCAGAACAGTCTCATCGGCTGCGCTGACGAGGTATGGGGAGATCAAACAAACAGCCGCAATAATGAACCTCAACCATTGTCGATGAAGCGTGCACATTGGAGTGCTCCCCCCGAATTGAAAGCTTCTGAAGTTTCAAGCCTTCGTAACCAGCGCCTCCAGGCGCAGTTTGGCCGCTCTGGCGGTCTCCCGCAGCAACGGATCCGTATCGTTCAGACATCGATTCAATTGATCTTCTAAAGATCTCAGGCCCAGTGCGCCCACGGCATAAGCGCCGCAGGACTTTAGCCAGGGATCATCGCTAGCGACAAGGGCGGCGACCGCCTGTTCCTGGTTTTCGATTCTGCTGCGCACTAACCGTTGGGCGAGGTGAGCCCGCTCGTGCACCGTGACCTTGTTATCCAGCAGCGGCACCAGCATTTCCCGTAACCGGGGTTTTAAGACGCTATCCAGGAATTCCAGCGCATTATCGTGAACGGCTACGCTCCCGGACTGCAGACCCAGATGAGCGCTGTGAACATCAAGATGGGGATAGAGCAGGCCCAGCAGGCGGAAGACCCGTTCCAATTCCTGTTGCATGGACTCGGTCAAGGCGCGCGCCACCGGATCATCGTTTTCAATGGTCCCCAGTTGGTCGAGAATCTGACAGGAGCGGTAGTGTCCGAGGATTTCTGCGGCCAAGACCGTTTCCAACATCTGGGTGTCAGTTTCGATCCCGGGGTGGAGGCGTTGCAGCTTGTTCAGCGAGCTGATAATGCGAAAGCGCAAGGTGGTATCGCTTTCCAGAAGGTTTTCCATGAGCATTTGCGCAGCCGCCGTCGTGCCGATCCTCACCATGATGTCTGGAATTTCTCGCCGTACTTCGATTGCCACCGAGGGGTCAGCGAGATGGTCGCGCAACGCCCCGACGATAGAGTCCCCGAACTCTCCCAGTGCCTTGGCGGCTTCGGCGCGCAGCTCATGATGTGACAATCGGTCCAGGAGGTCAGGCACCAGCCGCCGCTTGCGGAGTCTTCCCGCGGAGTGAATGGCTTCCCGCGCGACCACGGGGTCGGGGTCGGCCAGCAGGTTCGAGAGCAGCGGATCAAAGCAGTCCGGGAGTTCGCCCAGCAAGCGAGCCGCCTCCGCCCGGTGACGCTGCCGCTCGGGAGCGGGTTCGCCGACCATGTTGGACAGGATCTGCTGCGCAGCCTCCAGGATCTGAGTCTCACCCGGCCGCGCCAGAAATGCGACAACCGCCGAACTCACCGAGAAGTCGGCGAAATCGCCCTCGTCCCGCATCAACTCCAGCGGGTCAACGTGCGCATGGTGCGTAAGGTAAAGCAAAGCTTCAGTGCGCACATTGAGATCCGGGTCCCGCAGCAAAGCTTCAATCTCCGGCCGCACCGACTTGTCCCCCGTTTGGGAGAGGATGGTGATTGCCTTCTGCCGGACCTCCGGCGAGGAGTGGTATAACAAGCTCCGGATTACCGGGTGTGCAGCCCTTTGCCGCTCCACTTCGAACAGGCTGAGGGCATAGAGGATCTCCTTGGGATCGGAGGAGGACAGGTTGGTCGCCATCAACTCCGCGGTCGAACGATCCAGCACGGAGTGAGAGGTGTGCTCTACGTCCACCCGATGTTGCGCGATGCTTTCTTTCAGGGTGGCGACATACTGTCTCCGCGCGACCGCCACCGCCGCCAGCCAACCGGTGACTAGCAGCAGCGCAATCCAACTGATCTGACGGGCCGACATGTGCAGGGTGGTGGCGAAAATCAGGACCGTCAATCCCGCCAAACCGTCGCCCAGGCGCCAGATTACGGTGTCGATGAACCACTTGACCTGTAGCTTGATCCGGACAGCGAGCGGGAGGTAGAGCAGTTCGGTCGTGGATTTGTCGAGCGAATAGCGCAGCACCTGGTCGCAGCCTTTTAGCGCGACGGCGGCGCCCAGCGTGCCAAGAATCACAAGGCCTGTCGAACCCAGTAACACGGTAACCGGAAGCACGAACAGCGCCGTGCCTATGCCAAACCTGCGCAGGAACCTAGTGGTCAACAACAACTGGAACAACAGCGACAATACGCCGGCATAAAAGTTGAATTCGCCGTAGAAAGCAGCTATCGCATCTTTCTTTACCAGGAACTGCTGCATCAGGGCGAGGAACTGCCAACCCGTCAGTGTGGTCACCAGGGATGAAATGCAGATGACGGCGGCGATGGCCCTCAAGTAGGAGGAGGAGAACACTAGCCGCATGCTGGAAAAAATATTTTGCGGGCCCGTTTCGCCAGATCCCTCCGTCATGCCATGCGCTCCGCCCACGGCGACTTGCCCGCTGCGCCAGATGAAGACGATGAGCCCGGTGCAAATCAACAGGAACAGAGCCATGCCCAATAGAAGACTTTCCGTGCCGAACGCCCTGGCGATGGCTTTGGAGAAATAGCCGGCAAAGATCCAACCTGCGATGGCCCCTCCGCCCACCATCCCGAACACCCGCTTGGCCTCGCGGGTGGTAAGAACATAGTTGGCCAAAGTCCAGATCTGGGTCGGCGCCAGCACTCCAAAGACTTTTACCCAGATGTAGAACACTGGATACAGCCAGGGCAGGTGCGGGCGATAGTGGGCGAGTGCCCAGAATATCGTGCAGTTGCTGGCGAAAAATATGGTGCTGCCCATCAGCAGAAACCGCAAAGCGACTCGCCGCGCCACCAGCACATACCCCGCCACCACCAGAGCGACGATTACAGAACTGGAAATATCCGCGTAGGCAAGCTGCTTGGCCTGGAATCTCGAGAGGAAGAGCGCGGCACCTGCCACTTTGCCGATTACGTAGCTGCTGATCACCAGGAACAAACAGGCGCACAGCAGGGCGCCACGCCCCAAATCGCCGGAGTGGATGTTCAGCGCGCGTTCGATCCACTTCTTCATTTGTGAAAGACTCTCTCTGTTCAGCGCCTATTGAGGCGGCGGCGCCGTTGCCGGACAGATGCCACCAACCGCTGGTAGAGCGTCAGGCTTTTCCGAAATCCCGGTCGCATCTTTGACCCCTGCCGTCGCCCCGGAACCTGTCTTAGCCGACGAAGCGGCATCGTCGATCAGTACTGCCTGCTGGTCCATATACCTGGCGGTAAATTCGGCATCGCCGCAGATTTCGAGGGCTGACGCCCTCCCTCCGGGGTAGTAGCTGCTGAGCATGCCGGTGTCGATCAGGAACACCTTGTTTCCAAAACGAGGCCGGATACGCCCGCTCCCCTGGACGGTATGTCCTACCACAATATGGGCTACCTTGTAGGCGGCCAAGATCTTGTCTATCTGCGCCGCGCCTTCGCTGTCGCTCCACTGGTCGTAACCCCGAAACCATAGGGGTCCGTCGGGCTTCACGCTCAACCACTCCCCATACTTCAGAAGATCCAGGATTCTGGCCTGGCGTTCCGGGCTTGCCGGAACCCGCGACTTGCGCTCGGCGATGACTTCGGCCTGAGCCGCATTCATGATTTCCTGCATATTGAAGAAGGGCAGGATCACTCCTTCATCCTGCAGATACTGTTTTGTCGTATCGAACTGCTTGATTTCGTCGCGAATACGGCTGTTCAGTGCATCAACTTTCATCCTGGCCAGGTCCGGATGAATGCCGCCATGCAAGAAGATCTCTCCTCCAATTTCGGCCAGGGCGTAGTGGCCGCGCAGCCACTTGCCGTATTCTCCCTTCGGACTGAAGGCCTCCCGCTGCTCAACGTAACCCAGCGGATGCCTTGCCATCCACTCTGCTTCAGTCAACTCCATAGGCTGGGGAAGCTCCGCGACCAACTCGGGGTGCTTATTACGCCACTTTGCGTATTCTTCGTAGGCAGATTTTTGCCGTTTCTCGGAATCGCTGTCGGCAAAACTGGCAAAGTTCACGGGCGTGACGTAACGCAAGTCACCCATGATATTCATCATCTCGTGATTGCCGAGCAGGCTCACCACCCGGCCCCCGGCCCGGCCCGCTTCGCTCTCCAGCGCCATCAACAAGTCCATGACCTGTCGCGGCTTGGGGCCGCGATCCAGGATGTCCCCAACCTGCACCAACGTGGTCTTACCGCCTGTCCAGTGGTCCTGCTTGTCTATGAGACCGATATGCTGCAGGATGGCGACGAAGTCATCAAAATCACCGTGAACATCTCCGATGGCGACCAGGGATTGCGAAGGCTCTACCGAAGTTTTCTTCGGTTTCGCCCACGCCAGCCCGACCGACAGAAATACCACGAAGAGAGAAATGCAAGCGCGGCGGAAATAAATCCGGAGAGGGCCGACCATCTTTCTGCCTCCTACAGCCGAGCCCTGCCGGATTCGAACGAAACCATTGAGTTCCGTAGGACGTGCTTTATTGCAATGCATCTTAGGCTGACAAAGTTAATTAAGTCAGTAGTTGACCATTCATCTCACAGATACGGAAAGCCGCATATGCGGCCCCAGTCGCCGGGTATGGCCCTTGATCCCCGCCGGCCCCAGGGGAAAGCCGGGAATGATCGATGAATTGGCACACCCGCGCGATTGTCATTTTGATTTAAATGGCATGGCCGCAATCAACCGGCTGAGTACTATATCGTGCTCCCTCTGCGTGCTACATGCCGGTGAGCCGTTTGGAGATCAAGTTGGCATGGAGCACGCCATCCTTATCCCACGTTCCGGTACAGATCACGCGGTCGCCGTCCTTCACATCGCCGGAAGTAATGTCGTTGACCTTTTTGCTCCCGTGCTCTTGACTGACCCAGTGGGTCGAGTCGTCGTACATAACGGTCCGTTCGTCGGACGAACCCACCTTGCGCACGGTCAGGGTGGATTTGTCCTTGTTGCTCCGCACGACGTGGCCTTCCCAACGCGCCTGCTTTGCCATCTTTTCTTTGGTTGCAGCGTCCTGCCCGAACATCGTTGTTGCCAGCGGGAAGGCGACGACCGAAGCGAGCAACAAAACCAGTACCTTCTTCAGCATATCTTTCTCCTCGATTCACCGGAATGGCCGGAAAGTTTGTGAAGTAGTCGGGAACCATGGCCCGGGCCCGAAAGAACAAGTGGGGTTCAAGTTGGCACAAACCCAATCTGCACTGCCTGCAGGACAGAATCTATCCCTGCCAGTGCCTAACCTCTAAAAACCCAGTACGGTAAGCTTCCACGAAACCCCCAGGGTAGTGATTCAGTACAACACTTCGTTCTCGCCTTTTTCGGCGATCAACTTCTGGAACCGCTTCACGATCTCGTCCCGTCGCTGCATCACCGCTTTCACTTCCATCTTGTTGAGATAGTGCTTGGTCCTTTGCTCCAGGTCGTTGCCGTCCAGCGCCTGGAGTTTCTCAAACAAGTGCCGGTCGCAGCGAACCAGATCGTCGGGGCTTTTCACCTTTCCTTGAAGGCGAAAGGCGCGGGTGAAATCGACTCTCCACAGCTTCCAATCCTGACCGATCAGGACGTTGGTCAGATTGGGATCAGAATCGGCGACCAATTGGTCGAAGACCCGGATCTTGTACATCTGATTATTCCATCCGTCCGCATCCGGGGGTGTCAACTTCTGCCGGTGGCGCTCCACCTCATCCATTTTCACCGGCAACCACCAGCTGAGCGAGCCTTCTTCGCCTTTCCATTTGCGATCGACATACACCGGTAGCATGTCTTCTATGCCAAGCATCTCCGCCAGCGTATAGGCAGCGATGTTGTACTTGTAGGAATCCACGAAGTTCAGTTCCCTACCGCTGGCAAACTCCGCGCTTTGCTTGTGCTCATCAACCGACTGGAAGGAACCGTCGTGGGTCATAGTGCCGTCGCTGAGCGTGAGCCGCCATGGGTTGGTGATGCCCTTCTTGGACTGCACACTCTTCACGACCTTGGCAGTGAGAAGGAAGTTCTTTATCTGGTCTTTGGTCAGGGTTGGTTCATCTGAGGCAACCACGAAGAGCTGGCAAGTCAGACACGCTACCACGGCCAGAATCGAGCCGCGGCACCGAAGGCGAAGTACGTTCATCGAAAGCCTCCCTCGGATACCGGGCAGAGTCTACTCCTTTGCGCCCCAATTGGACAAATTTAACATGGGCCAAACAGCAACCACCAAATCCCATCTCCCAGGAGAAGCGCCTCCGCCACGCCTTGGTTCTACGCCATTTGCCATGGATATTGTTCTTTTCCGTCCGGAGGTTTATTGTTTTTGGCGCAACACCCTGATCCTTCCGATGAAAAAGGAGGTAATCTCATGGGGAAAAAGCTACTCGCTGTACTATTCGCATCTCTACTTTCCCTTCCGCTGTCTACAGCGGTGCTCGGGCAAGAGGCTCCGGCCAAAGAGAAGATGGCGAAAGAGGCCCGGTGGGAGGGTACCGTCGTGAGAGGCGATCCGGACAAGTCGACGCTGACTGTACGTAAAACCGAATCGTCCAGCGCCGAAGTGACAATCCAGTACGACAGTTCGACGCAGTGGGTCAGTCAGTACCACGGTGACAAAAAGGTCAACGTCATCGACGCAAGCCAAGTTAAGGATGGCGATCGTGTAATCTGCAAGGGCACATGGGAAAAGGCTGGCGTACTCCATGCCACCCTCATCTCCAAGCGGCTCTCCCACTAGGTCAGTTTTCTAGATGGGACGGCACATCCGGGCGGCTCGGCCGCTCGGCTTTCTTGCGGTCTGATTGCGGTCCGAGAGGGACCTCTGCACTTATTCTTACATCTGAGGTGTTAAGCAATTTTCTGGAGCAGGAGCACCCGACAAGCGATTTGGAGGCGCGTGCCCTGCGGGTTGGGTCCTGATACCGGCGCACCCGCGATCTAAATCGGGACGGGCCGCCGCCTAATCGTTGAGGGCGCTAATTGGGCACTGGAAGGATGACTATGTCCGGCCGCAGTGTCTTGGCCTTGTAAACCGCCTCACGTCCGTCTTGGGCCTCGCCGGACACCTCCCGTTCGGCATGCGACCTGAGAAGAGATACCCAATCCCCGGCGAACAATTTCATGGTCGTTCGGCCACCAAAATACGTATTGAATCCATCTCTCAGTCCACCGAACTCTCTACTGAGGTACCCTCACTCCTTCGCTCGTGCTCTGCATTCGTCCGGTTTCCCCGCCTTGTTCTGGATTCGCATTCCATGCGAATCTTTTCAAAGCTCTTAGACAACGTTTCAAGATCATCGTCTGACAGCCGTTCAATGTCTATCAATTCATTACGAGCTGATTCGATCGCACGAATGATCTCGTCCAGTTTAAGGTGAAGAGCTCGGGCGTCCCGGTTCTGCGTGTTTTGTATCAGGAACACCATCAGAAAAGTGACGATGGTGGTTGCTGTGTTTACAACCAGTTGCCACGTGTCTGAGTAGTGGAAGTAGGGTCCGAGAACGGCCCAAGCAACGATGATTAAGATCGCTCCCAGGAAGGACCATCTCGATCCCAGCCATGCCGAGGTCTTAGTTGCAAAAGTCTGAAAGCCGTTTCCCATTCCGTGTTTCTGCTGATCCGTTGGCATTTGACGCGTTCCTCTGGGGATCTCCCAGGTAGGTTTCTATGAGAGACACCCGGTGTTGTGCCAAGGCTAAGTGCGGCCCCTTAGCGCTTGCTCGATTCCGCTACCTTCCAAAACGCGCTCAAAGCGCTGGCGGCGTCTTTGGCCGCTTGTTTCCTGGTTCCCGATGAGTCACGTTGGAATATGGGTGTGTGCCTCTTAGGGTTCCCAGTTCTTCGAAGGCCACCGATTCTGGATAGTGCCGTAGTGTATGCCGCCTGCAAGTTGTAAGGGCTCAATTCGCCTCCTTAGCTCTCCATGTGATGGAGATTAAAGTCGTACTCGAAGACCTTGGCAATGGGGATTGCTTTGGAGTTTGGCGAAAGAATCGCTGTATAAGCCTCCAATGGGCACTGAGCCGATGCAAACCGCCTTCTATACGTCTTGAAAAGCGTAGAAACCGCCGTAACCCTTTGGTGTGACAATCACTCCAAGGATCATTTCGTTCATCGCGGGGCGCCTATGTCCGAACCAGGCCGCGCTCCTCCGATTTCACAACCCTTTTTTGGCACTTGACCCCGGTGGACGCCATCCAACTAGTGTTGGACCTCTGCGACGAAGACATCCATCTGTCCTCGCTGCACTTCAACCCCGGCGAAGCAAGAGGGCCAATGGCTAATCACGTATCGAACTTGCAGCTGCGCGCGATCATACCCCGCCTGCTCTGATTGTTCCCGACCTTGCAGACACCGGAATCCTCGCGATCGAAAGAATAATACGCGGGCAGGACGGCCGATATCGGCTTTCCTGAAGAATGTGGTGGAACTAGTTCGCTCCATGGCTCATGCCGACGGCGCTGCGATCGCACTCTGTGTTGCCGGGCCAGCACTGGTGATGCCCCCGAACTGAGCACACGATTGCGCCCCGATTCCGCGCTTACCAGGGAGTGTTTCGAAAACGGCCGGTGGATTTTGAGCAGATCGAATGCCGTATGCGGCGAAAGGGCCCAACCGGGCGAAGGTTGGGCCTCTGAAGGACGTTCGTGGGTGTGTCTTGGGAGCGTCCTTGCAGTATCCTCATGTTGGGTGTGCTGCGGCGGATTAGGTACTGGCGAAATGACAGATCTCGGCGAGTCGCCTGCCGCATTACATTTTGGGTACTGCACGCTAATGCATGGGCCGTCGCCGATCTGCCGCTGTCACGTCCTTCTGCAACGATCGCACTCGTCGGTAGTGGTGTAGTTTGAAACCCACCCGGCTGGCAATGCCCTCCTCGCCTGTGGGAAACTATTCCTGCACTCAAAAAAGGGGCCAAGCATGCCCAAGCGCAATCTTAGGATAGTGAAGCGTACCCCCGTTGCCATAGGCATCTGCGAAGCGTGCAACATGCAGTTTCATTCCAAACAGCCAGTAGAGGACAACGCGGAAATAGACAGGGTGATTCAATTTGATAAACACAAATGCAAGCACGAGGACGCGAGCCAAGGCGCTGCCCGGATCGTAAGAGAAGCCACAAAATTGTACTGATTCGGCGATTCTTTTACTCAGTCCGGAATAAATCCAGCTGTTCGCCGAACGATGTGGGAAAATAGCCCTCGTACTGGACTTTTTCGGGCAATCCCCAGCAATTGCCCGAACTGCATGCTGGTGACTGCTGGCCATAAGGCGATTGCTATCCGCTGCGATGTCAGCGATGAAGCTCAGGTTGAGGCGATGGTCGAGCAGTCCGTTTCAAGCATTTGGGACCGCCCGCCCATTTCCAAAGGGCCCGGCTCCGTCGAGTGAAACCACTCGTGCACTAGCGGGCCAGAAGGTGCGTGTGGGGATGGAGGCCAGCGGGCATGCCCGCTGGTTTGAACGATTCCCGCAGATCTGGGTGCCGAGCTGGGAGGATCGCGATCTGCGGCAACTGCTCTGGCACAGGCACCGGATAGACGGCCAGTAGCAATGTGACTATGTTTTTCATCGAGCCGCCCGCTCAGTTTCTGCTGAATAATCCCACCAACTGCATTGGCTCAGTGAAGCAGGACCCCTGTCATTTCGATGCGGACTGCCACAGGCCCAGAACCGCACCGGTCGGGTCCCGGATAAAGCTAAGCCAGCCCATGCCCACCACTTCTGTGACGTCCTTCATGATTTCGGCTCCTAACGACTCTGCTTTCTTGGTTGCGGCGCGAATGTCGTCGACCTCAACATACGCAAGCCATCCCGAAGGTCCGCCCGCAACTTGCTTCATGATTCCACCACCGGTTCCTTCTCGCACCTCGATCGTAGTATATGTGCCGGTTGGCACAGCCGCGTTTGGCACATTCGATAGTTGCCACTGAAATAAATTGGAATAGAATGCCTTCGCTTTCTCGGGATCGGCCGTATTCAGTTCCACATGGACAAATGGGTTTGCCATGATTTCTCCTTGATCGAAGCCGCGCTGCCTGCCGCAGATCTCTTCTCTTGAGATGAGAAATTCTGCCCACCGAGTTGGACCAGCAGCTTGCTATGGGGTTGTGAGTGTAATTGTATTCTCCTCGGTCGCCAGCACAGTGAACTAGACCGGAGACAAACCATCCTCAACCTGAGCGCCTCCACTCTCGGGCTCGAGCGGGGCGCTCTGTTTTGCCCCGCCTAAGTTGTTTCACCTAAGCGCAAGGGGTACCAGCACGGCTCGTAATAGATCCGCCCAAACCAGGGGCTTCAGATTGGCATGAAAGCCGGAAAGCCCCGCCTATTGCTTTGCTTTCGCTGGTGGACTGCACAGCGATTGCTGCTGCATGGTGACCGTTGCGTCGGGATATTCCGCGGACGGTCCTGTCAGCAACGAATCCGCCGGTTTTCCCAGCAGACTTGTGTCCAGAAATGCGCGGATATAGTTGCGCACTGCCTGCACAGCTTTCTCTGGTCCCATCGTGCCTGTCCTTACCGCGCCCCTAGCAAGCCACACTGCATCCGAGGTAGTCAGGTGCTCTGAACCCCTCAGATTTACGGCGACCTTGGATCCACGCAAGTTGCTCCATAACTTGCATTCGTTCTCCGTCCATTGCTCGCGGCCCGAAGCGAGGATAAGCACCGGTGTGCGAGTGGTCTTCACCACAGCATCAGGCACCGCGCCGTCATGGACATCGATAATAACGCCGGCCTTGAAACGGGATTCGCGTTCCGCCCCGAGCGCAGCGGTCAGCCCGCCCATGGAATGACCCGCAACCGCGATTCTGCTGATATCCAGCCGCCCGGCAAAGGGGCTATTCACTGTCGAATTGAGCCGCAATAGCTCATTCGCGACGAATCTCAGATCGTCGAGCCGTACTCCCAGAGCGAAGGCTAACGCTTGGTCGTCATGAATCATGGTCTTGCCCAAATGGCTACCAAAACCTGAGTGTACGAACCGGCCATCCGGGAACTCGACTGCGGTCGCTTCGTAAGTGTGATCGACCGACGCCACCACATAACCATGGCTTGCGAGTTCCTCGAAAATGAAGGTGTAGTCGGTAAAGGTACCCGTGTAGCCGTGACTAAAGATCACCACGGGATGTGCGCCCTCGGACACGGGCGCCTCCCGGCAACTGTTGGTTACCACGGCTGGCAGGGGTAGGTTCATCAACTGGGAGAAGTAGCTCCAGACGGCCCGCGGTGTGTACTCTGCGGCCCTACATGCTTGTTTAAGAAATGCTGGATACCAGAACCGCACCATCAACTCTCGCCTGGTACCGTTCGTCAAGAAAGGATCGTCACGCATCGAGTCCACTAGACGCATGGTGCGAGTCCCGACGCTGTTGGGCCCGGTTGGGCCGGGCGTCTCCACTGTCCCGAAGGTGGCTAAAGCGGAGCGCACCGGAGAGCTCTCAAGGGCTTTCTTTATTTGCACGTGGCAGGATGGAATGTCAAACCCGGTTCCCGACAAACTAACGTGCTGCGGGCTGTCGGTACTGCTGTCGGTGATGGTAAGGTCGCCGGTTGTCGTGCCCGTCTCAGTGGGCTTGAAAACAACCGAAATGGTGCAGGTGACCCCGGCCCCGACGCTCGCCCCGCAATCGTTCGTCTGGTCAAATTTGCCGCTGGTTGTGATGCCGGTGACGTTCAGGCTAGAAGTTCCCGTATTAGTCACGGAGACAGTCTTTGGTTTGCTCGTTGCCCCGGTTGCGACTACGCCAAAATTCAAGCTGTTGGGAACCAGTTTTGCGCTACCCATGGTTAAGGTTATCGAAGCGATGGCCGCGGCCGTCGCGCTCTCCACGGACGTCGCATTGAGGGTCACGAGCGGGTTTGAGGGCACAGCCGGCGGCGGCGTGTAGGCGGTTGGGTTGCCGCTAGCAGTGTTGGAAGGAGCTGCCGTCCCGCACCCTGAACACGCCGCTCCGTTTTGGGCTACGGTCCAAGCGACGCCCTTGTTCCCGGGGTCGTGAGCCACTGTGGCCGTGAAGTCTTGGGTCACGCCGATTGGAAGCAGCACACTTCCTGGCGCAACGGCGACTGTGACCGCATGCACTGTGATGGTTGCGAAATTGGTTGCTCCGTTATTGAACACTGATGTGGCCGTCAAGGTCACCGACAAATCGCTGTCGGGTGGAGTGCTAGGAGCTGTGTAAGTAGTAACCACCCCGTTCTTCGTCACTGTGGGCGATACACCGCCGCAGGGAGCCGGCGAACACGACACCGCCCAGCTCACCCCTTGGTCGGAGGGCTCGTTGCTCACAGTCGCTGAGAGTTGAGCCTTGCCACCCGCGTCCAAATCGGTTGCGCTCTGCATGTCGATGGACACGGCGGTTCCCGGAACGATAAAGGGCACGCCACCGACTGCCGATGGATTAGCTCCGGAGGTGGCCGTAACCAGCACGTTCAAATCGCCTGTGGGAATGGCAGCCGGGGCGGTGTAGGTGGTTGGCACCCCACTTGAAGTCGCAGTGGGGGAAATGGTGCCACAGTCTGCTCCGGAACACGAAACGGCCCATGTCACACCCTTGTTTGCGAGATCGTTGGTGACGTTGGCCGTGAACTGCACAGTGGTCCCGGCAGCCACCGTGGTCGGTACCGGCGTTATCAAGACGACGGGAATCACTCCCGGGACTGTAATGCCGGCGGAAGCCGATGCAGATGCGGAGGCCACAGAAGTAGCGGTGAGCGTCACGGCTAAGTCAGTTGCCGGCCCGCTCGCTGGAGCCGTATAGGTCGTGGATACCCCGCTGGCGGTCGTCGTTGGTGAAACCGTGCCGCACGGGGCCGCAGAACATGAAACGCTCCACGCGACGCCTTTGGCTCCCGAATCATGGGTCACAGTAGCTGTGAATGGCGCCGTGGTTCCGGCTGGCACGATCGCCGTAGGCGGGACCACTGACACAGTCACGGGGGGAATAGTCTCTGAACCATTGCCACCACCGCCACAACCCTCGATGGCTATCGTCAAACCGAGGGTCGACAGAACGAGAGCGGAAAACGTCAAGCGCCACACAACGCCTCCGGTAAGGCAGCCACAATCTCGCCTATTCCGAGTCTGCCCTGGTAGTCAACCGCGCATAATTTTCTGACTTACATCCGCCTGAGAATTATGAAGCCCGCAGGGCGTCGTCACCGGAGGCCCGATACGATGAAACCGTCACGTAATGAAGGCCGACATTCTGATACCGGAAGAGATCGTATGTCAATGCAAATTTGAGCAGCTGAGACCGTTGCAATCGTTTACATCCACTTAACATCTGTAACCCTTTGCCCGTGGGATCGTTTGCGGTACCTTGGTCCTCACCGGTGGAGGGATGATTGGCTTGTTCGAGTTTCTGGGATTGTTCACCATCGCGCTCTGCATCCATGATCTATGCGGAATCGAGTTTCTGGTTGCCAGATCACCGTTCAGGTACTTGTGCAGATTCCAGCGCCCGCACGGAATCCTGATTCGCTCTTCATGCGAGTCAAGAATGTACCAAACCCGCCGAATGTTGATACCGGGCACGCCAGCATGGTTGGTCATTTATGACCTTTCTCGACCGTGCTTCTTGCCCAGCGGGCGTTCGGCGCCTTTGCAGCCACCTTCCGCGGCTGTTCCTTCGTCATGGTCTTGAGCCGACGCTTCCGTCGATCTGACCACCCTTGCGGCCTATGACGCCGCGTATGCGAAAAGATCTGAGGCCTTTTGGGACGGGTCGGGGACGATAAATTCCTCGGGGGTTCAAGCGCGGAGCGATCTACGATCCACTTGCCAAGCTGGTTGGATCGCGAGGGTATTTGCCTTTGCCGATGGTCATGCTTAAGCCTGGTGCCGTTCTGTGGCTGGGATATCGGCTAGGTTGAAGTCCTCGGAGTGCTTCAGCTTAACGTGTGCGCGAAACGCTTCGTACAGCATTTCAGTGGTTTCTCCCTGAGTACTCGGGCCGTCCGTCACGGCCTTTTCGACGCAGATGATCTCATGGCACTCAGAGCATTTGCCGAAGCGATGACTGGCGCGATCCATTTCTTCCTTTGGTCCAAGCCAAGCCATGTCGGTCAATTCTGGCTTTTTCATGCCTCCAGTTTCCCACGCGCCAGACGGTTTGGCTACACCGTGGATATCCACACTGACCCACTACCAAAGTCTGCCCTCATAGCGTTCAGCCTGCCGATCGGGCTAGGTGGCTTTCCCACGTTGTCCGGGGATTTTCTTATCCTTCCGTTGATGGCGCACGATTCATGTAGTCCTCACAAATTTCCGGGAATGGCGCACGTCCACATCCCCGGTCTGTAGTGGCCAGCGGACATCAAACCGACTGGCCTGTGTCTGTCGGCGAGGCGAAGTTCATTCACTTGTGGCAAAACGAAGATGGGGTATGGAAGATCACTCGTGTCGTCAGCTTCGACAGTCATCCCGCACAACTGTACTGTGTCGTAACAGAGCTTTTGTTTACACACTTCCCGCTCCACACGCCCAGAAATCTGGTCATTGTTGTAATCTCCTGCCGTCTATACTCCCGGTATGTCTGACAATAGAGGGACGACAACCTCGCCTGCCGCAGGTTCTCGCGGTGAATTGAAGACCCGTCGATACTGAACGCAGTGATGTTCGGCTTCTCTGACGAAAACGAAGTGAGGAAATAATACGGGGACGGCTACAGCCCGTGCTGCCTTGGTAGCCGTCAGGCGCATACAAATCAAAAGGATTAAAAGAAATATTGGCAGTATCCATCTACCGTATTTACGGTATGAGAAATTGTCCTTTAAGACCCGCAGAAACTGCATACCTCTGGTCTTCTTCGGCCTAATCCTTTGCAGGCGAACGTTTTCGATTGGCATCCGGCGTGCAGACTGTGTCAGTGCACGCTGAGGGGTGGATCACAGAAGGGCCTGACAACGGCCCAGTTAATGCCGGTCGGGCCGCCAAATTGGGAACTGTCCCACCAATGAAGGTCCGCCGCTGGGCCAAGAGTCAGTGGTCGCGTTTGCAGGGGCCAGCTATGGTGAAGCGAACTGCTCCAATGCGGGTCATTTCTTTTGTTCTGTTGGCTGCTTCCGGGGCGTTGTGCCAGGGCGAAGGTGGCCTCCCAGGCCTACGGATTGACGGCTCAAACTCATTCCAAAGCCAGCACCAGGAGATGCCTACTTTGAGATCTCTCCCTGATGCTCCGTCGGTACAGCGCGCGCCACAAGTAGGGAAATTTCAAACGTTCATCAATGAAGCACGCTCGCCTCTGACACTGGGCGCAGTTGGTGTCAATGCTGCCATAATGCGAGAAACAGATTCGGAACACGTCACTCCGGGAGCGCGCCCCGGTTTAGCCACTCTCTATAAGGACGCATTGATTCAAAAGGAGTCCAGTGCCTTTTTCGGAAGGTACCTGTATCCATCGTTGCTCAAGCAGGACCCGCGTTATTACCCTTCGACCAGTGCCAGCTTTCTGGGTCGGGCCACCTACGCGGTTTCGCGCATTCTAATCACGCGCAGGGACTCCGGAGAGAGGACACTGAACACGTCGTATTTCCTCGGGTTGTTGACATCGGTCGTTATCGCCACGGCTTACCGCCCATATTGGGCGCGCTCTGCTTCGTCGACGTTCAAGACTCTTGGTTCGACGGTTGGCGGCGATGCGGGGATCAACCTCTTCCATGAGTTCAGGCCCGAAATCCGGCAAATGGTCAAAGGCCACACGCCTAAGGTCGTGTCCAAGTTCAAAGAGAGCATCACCCAAGACCAGATCTCGAGGGACGTGTTATCGATCCCTGCAGAGTAACCAGGGTCTCACGGATAGTTCACGTGCTAGTCCTCGAGCACTATCCTAGGCGTTGAAGCTCTTTACCTTTCTTGCGCCGTTCAGTGGAAAGAAAAAGTCAAAAGCTGGCCATAGCCATCCCGACCAACCTGGCATGAGCGGCAGGATTGAGCAGAATCGCCGCCCAACGCATTCTCTTGTTCTTGCATTTGGTTCGATCTTCAATTCTCCGGCATGGCGTGAACCGCTTCCCCCTTTGCGTGACGTACGTAACGTTGGAGAGCTCGCTCCGCGCGGTTAGAACGCAATTTGGTTCTGGTCAACTCAGAATAGAAGCCAGGCGGAATTTAGTGGCGGACCGGTTTGAGATCAAGTGCAACAGCCGGTTTCCTAAGCAGCGGCATGGACCAGCCGGATGATGCAAAAAGTCAGCCCCGCAGCCGCTGCGGAAGCAGGAATTGTAATGATCCAGGCCCACACAATGCGCCGCGCCACTCCCCAGCGCACGGCCGATAAACGATGGACCGCGCCCACTCCAATAATCGCCCCGGTAATCGTATGCGTGGTACTGACCGGAATACCCGCCAGGGCCGTGCCGAACAGGGTCAAAGCCCCGGCGCTCTCTGCGCAAAATCCACCCAGAGGCCTCAGTTTGGTAATTTTCGAACCCATTGTATGGACAACGCGCCAGCCCCCGAAGTATGTGCCTAGGGCGATGGCGGTGTGGGCGGAGAGGATAATGAACCACTTGAAGCGGCCCCATTCGTGGGTGATTTCATCCGGGGACATGTATCCAGCAGTGAACAGCGCTCCCGCGATGATGCCCATCGTCTTTTGGGCGTCGTTCCCGCCATGGCCGAGGCTGTAAGCCGCCGCCGACAGCAATTGCAGCTTTCGAAACCACTTGTCGACTTGCCCCGGCGTCCGGTTACGCAGAATCCAATAGCTGGCCGAAGAAAACAACAGCGCGAGTACCAGCCCCATAATCGGAGCGATCACGATGAAAATCAGAGTCAGCGTCCAGCCATGGGGCAGGATCACGGAAGAGGCGTTGGCAACTCCGTGGTTCAAGGCCGCTCGGGTCATGGCTGCGCCCGCGTAGCCGCCAATCAGGGCATGCGACGAAGAGGTCGGCAGACCCCACCACCAGGTTAGCAAGTCCCACACAATGGCCCCGGCCAGGCCGGCGATGACCACGTACTGGGTCACGTCATCCAGCCGAATCATGCCTTTGCCAATGGTCTTAGCTACCGCCGTTCCTAGAACGAATGCAGCCACGAAGTTAAAGAAGGCCGCCCAGATCACGGCCAGCTTGGGTGACAAAACGCGGGTGGAGACCACAGTAGCAATGCTGTTGGCGGCGTCATGGAAGCCGTTTAAGAAATCAAAGGCCAGGGCAACGGCCACGGTGATGATTAGCAGCAGCAATCCGGTATTCACCGGCGGGGTCCCCTTGCTGGGATGGTGGTGTCGGAACTGAAAACCATCAGGCGCTCTTCAAGGCGACGCCTTCAAGTACGTTGGCGGCGTCTTCGGCCTTGTCCGTCGCCATTTCGAGCACTTCATACAATTCCTTCATCTTGATCAGATGGATAGCATCTTTCTCATTGTCGAACAGCTCAGCAATAGCGTTGCGGCTTACGCGATCGGCCTCATTTTCCAAGCGATGGACCTCGACGCAATGCTCCAGTACACGCTGATTGTGCTCCAGCAGCGACACTCCCTTGGCCAACTCTTCTGACTGCTGCACGATTAATCCCGCCAACTCTGCGGCAACCAATGGCGGCGCATCGATCCGGTACAGCCTGAGCCGCACGCCTGCGGAGTTGACAAAATCCAGCACGTCATCCAGCGAAGAAGTCAACCGATGGATGTCTTCGCGATCGAACGGGGTGATAAATGTCTGATTCAACGTCGTAATAATAGAGTGGGTTATGTCATCCCCCCGATGCTCGATATCCTGTAGCCTATCTAGCCTTTCTCCCATATTGGCCGGGCGCTTCAGAATATCCTGCAAGAGACGGGCGCCCTCAGTAAGGTTCTGCGACACTTCCGCGAACATACGGAAGAACTTGGTTTCTCGCGGAATCAGACGGATCATGAAACTTGGAGCTCCTCGATGGCTTGTCGGGCCTGGCGGATCTTCCCCCGGGCAACAGAAGCGCACAACTATCTCACGGGTGTGGTATAGCGTCAAACCTCATGGCCAATTTGTTCTTGAAGGAGGCCTCGCGGTTCCCGACTCAGAACTCTGTCAACGGCCTTCGACAGGTCTAGTCCAGGCCAGGTTCACCGAAGTTATTCGGCAAGTGGAAAAAAACTGGACCTGGCCGATCTTTTGTACCAAGCGTTGTGAGAGTCTACATCGCAGGTTTGGGCTGTGAAAGTGACCTCGTCGGAAGAGGAGGGCTGCAGGCCGCCGGCGCCGGCGGCTTGTCTCTGCCTTTTGATGTGGAGAGAGTCGAAATCTCCCGGGGAACGGCCGAACGGAACTTGGCGTGCCACCTGTCCCGACCTCACGGGTCGGTCAGCATCATTTACAATCGGATGCTGCCCGGGCGCAAGGTTGCCGGCGCGGCCTGCTCCCATG
>Ga0207706_10001437_pt1 | contig 23842 bp, 18 predicted proteins | sample KBSC53metaG_FD_184318 | JGI IMG/M metagenome (GOLD analysis project Ga0207706, IMG submission 184318) | Corn rhizosphere microbial communities from Kellogg Biological Station, Michigan, USA - KBS C5-3 metaG (SPAdes) (version 2) | ecosystem: Host-associated > Plants > Roots > Rhizosphere > Soil ... | reverse complement strand
GAGCAGCCGCAGGAATATCTGGCCGATCGGCTGCGTGACATAGGTCGTCACCGTCTGCACCCATCCGGCATCCATCGCCGCGACGTTCACGATCAGGCCCGCCGTCAAACCCGCGAGAAAGCCGATCAGCATCTGCATCTGGAACGACGGCCTGGCCATGCGATCACACTCCCTTGCGGATCCGATTCGCTAACCGCTGGAGGCTTTTCGGGAAAGGCGCAAGCGTGGCGCCGTTTCGCCCAGGTTTAGGAGGGTTAGGGTTGCGTATGGATCCTCTCTGGAAGCGCGCCGCCAAGGCAATACGGATGCATCGTTCAGGCGTGCCGCGTGTCCACGACCGATCGAGCTTGGCAAGGTGCGCGGCTGAAGCATGCAGGTTCATCCGAAAGGGTGGATCAGATGAAATCCTAATAGGAAAGAGAAATCCTCAGCGTGCTTCGCGGAGATCATCGGCCAGACGTGAAATGCCGCCGGATCCGGGGAGTGTTGGAATCCGGCGGCATGAAGGGAGAGACCAACTCCCGAGTGGCTTTTTTTTCCACCTATGCGCTCTCTAGAATGGCTCACCAAATAACTGGTAACGCGCCCGCACCGTAATTTTACGGTATTTGCCAGTTTGTCAGTGCGTTACCGGATCGGTAGCGACCACCAGTGGCGCAAGCTCGGCATCGAAGGCCATGCGCAGCGCATCGGGCAGCGTCTGCGCACCGAGATGGTCCATCATGCGGGCGCGGTGCATCTCGACAGTCCGGGGGCTGAGATCGAGCGCGGCGGCCAACTGCTTGTTCGCCAGGCCTGCCAGCAGGCCCTGCAACACCTCCCGCTCGCGCTCCGAAAGGGTCGCCACCCGCTCCCGCGCCGCCCTTTTGCGCTGGAACAGGCTCGTGCGCTCCGCAAGCGACGTGAAGGCGCGTTCAAGCGCCTTTAGCAGCGTTCCCTCGGTAAAGGGCTTTTCGAGGAAATCCGTGGCGCCGAGTTGCATCGCCTGCACGGCCGTGGCGACATCGCCATGGGCAGAAATCATGATCACGTGAAAACGGGGCAGTTGCTCAGCCGTAGCCCTCAGCACGCCCAAGCCATCGATATCAGGCATCCGCAGATCGAGAAGAACGCAGCCCGGCTGAAGATCGCCCGCAGCATCGACGAAATCGGCGCCAGAGGCAAAGGCTCGCGGGCTGAACCTGTTGGCGGACAGAGAGGCGTGGATCTCGCGCCTCACATCGCTGTTGTCATCCACGACATAGACGTGACGGCTTTGCAGAACCTTTTCCTAACTCCATAATTCTCTTGGGATTTACACCGGCGCGCCCTTACGCGCACTTAACTGCATCAGCAAATGCAAGGCATTATCAGCAACGAACGCATTGAGCTTAGCCGGTATCGGACGTGTAAAGACACGAAATTCGTCCCGAAAGTTACGTGGCGATTAAGTGCGCTAGCGCGGCGACCTGCCGCCCTCCCGGATCTTCCACCTAAGTCATTGAGAAGAAATGGCGCGCCCGGAACGATTCGAACGTCCGACCCTCAGATTCGTAGTCTGATGCTCTATCCAGCTGAGCTACGGGCGCGCGGGAAGTGGGCTCATAGTCGGCATGGCCGCAGTGCGCAAGCCCGTTGCAGAGATAATCCGTCATGCCTAAAGCAGCGGCCATGACGAAGGCGGCGTTGCGTTCGATAATGGCAATGGCGGGGCTCGCTGGCCTGAGCGGATGTTCGGCCGTTGCCGACCATCCCTCACTGGCGCCCAGAGCGATCGAGCGCTTCACCACCACCGAACCTGCGCCTGCCCCTCCCCCGCCCGTGGCGATGCCCGAGGATGCCTCGCGCCAGGAACGCGCTGGTCTCCTGCTGGCACAGGCGATCGAAAGCGATGCGCGCTTCCAGGAGCGTCTCGCAGAAGTCAGGACCGTCGTTGCCAGCGGCTCGGGTGCAGCGCCCGGAAGCGAAGCCTGGGTTCAGGCGCAGCAGGCGATCAGCCGGATCGAAACCCTGCGCGAGCCCGTGTCCCGTACCCTTGCCGATCTTGATCAGCTTCAGATCGATGCAGCGCAGGCCGGCATAGGCACGGAGGCCGAGGGCCAACTCGCCAGCGCGATCCAGAAGGTGGCGTCGATCGACGCCCGGCAGGAAGAGGAAATCGCCGCGCTTCGTGAGCGCGTCCTCAACCCCTGAGCGGATCAGCCCTTCTGCGCGGCCGCATGCATGCGGCCGTTGCGGACATAGCCTCGCACGCCAGCCTGATTCTCCTCGATTTCCTCAGGCTTCAGATCGCGCAGATATTTCGCCGGACGGCCCGCCCAGAGCTGACCCGATCCAATGACCTTGCCCGCCGTCAGCATGGCGCCGGCCGCCAGCATGCCGTCGCTTTCGATCCGCGCGCCATTGAGCACGACCGCGCCCATGCCGACGAAGGCCCGATCCTCCAATATGCACCCGTGGAGCACCACCATGTGGCCGACGAGGCAATCCTCGCCGATGATCGCGGGATAAGCGGGCGCATCGCCATGCGGGCCATCGCAATGGACGATGCTGCCGTCCTGGATATTGGAGCGCGCGCCGATGCGGATATGGCTCGTGTCGCCGCGGACCACGCAATTGTACCAGATGCTGGCGTCTTCCCCGATCTCGACATCGCCGATGATGCGGCTGCCCGGCGCAATGAACGCCGTATCGGCAATGCGCGGCGACACGCCGTTCATCGTCAAAAGGGTTTTGTCAGTCATCGGGCCTGCCACTCCGTACGCGAGATCCGGTAGACGATGGTGGGGTTCAGGGCGGCGCTGAACGCCGGATCATGATAGTCGAGGTCGTGCCGACGCATCATGCCGAGGCGCTCCATCAGGCCCCAGCTCGCCAGATTGCCGGTGACCGTGAAAGCGTAGACGCATTCGGCGTTATGAATGTCGAAGGCACGGTCCAGCGAGGCGGAGGCAGCTTCACGGGCATAGCCAAAGCCCCAACTGTCCTCGCGCAGGCCCCAGCCGATCTCGAACTCACCGGTCAGATGGGTGCCCTGTGCGTCGACGCGCTTGAGCCCGCAATATCCCAGGAACGCATCATCCTCGCGTCGTTCGACGACCCAGAAGCAGAAGCCTTCCTGCGCCTGCATCCGCTGCTGCCGCTCAGTGGTGGAACCCGGACGGCGCGGGGCCATGTCATCATCCTCCAGCCACCGCTTGAAGCTGAGCGTATCGGTGTGCAGCTTGAGGAGCGCGTCGTCACCGTCACGCCACGCCCGCAGCCGCAGCCGCTCGGTTTCCATGACGACACCGTTCTTCATCAGCCCAGCAATCGCGCCGCATGGGCGGCATGATAGGTGAGCACACCCGAGCAGCCCGCGCGCTTGAACGCCATGAGGGTTTCCAGCACGAGACCATCACGCTCGCCGGCACCAGCCGCAACCGCAGCCTCGATCATCGCATATTCGCCGGACACCTGATAGGCGAATACCGGCACCTCGAACCGTTCCTTCACGCGGCGGATGATGTCGAGATAGGGAAGCCCCGGCTTCACCATCACGCTGTCCGCGCCTTCGGCCAGATCGAGCGCGACTTCGCGCAGCGCCTCCTCGCTGTTGGCGGGGCTCATCTGGTAGGTGGTCTTGTCCCCTTTCAGCAGCCCGCGCGAGCCGACCGCATCGCGAAACGGGCCGTAGAAGGCGCTCGCATATTTTGCGGCATAGGCCATGATCTGGACGTTGACATGACCCGTATCCTCGAGCGCCGAGCGGATGGCGCCGACACGGCCGTCCATCATGTCCGATGGCGCGATGATGTCCGCGCCCGCATTGGCCTGGTTGACCGCCTGGGCGACCAGCACTTCGCTGGTAGCATCGTTCAGGACATAGCCGCGATCGTCGAGCAGCCCGTCATGGCCATGTGCGGTGTAGGGATCGAGCGCAACGTCGGTGAGCAGCCCGACCTCTGGCACCGCATCCTTGATCGCCTTGATCGCGCGGCACATGAGATTGTCCGGATTGAGCGCCTCGCGGCCATCCTCCGTGCGCAGGTCACGGGGCGTGTTGGGGAAAAGCGCCAGACAGGGGATGCCAAGATCGCGCGCTTCGCGGGCACGTTCGACAATGAGATCAACTGACCAGCGCGAGACCCCGGGCAAGGATGCGATGGGCTCCTCCGCGCCCTTCCCTTCGGTCACGAACAAGGGCCAGATCAGATCCGCCGGGGTCAGCACTGTCTCGGCGTGAAGCGCGCGGCTCCATGCGGCAGCGCGCGGGCGGCGCATTCTCAAAGCGGGATAGGCAGCGGTCATGTCCCGCCCATATCGCGAAGATATTCGTTGGGCCAGCGGTTGCGACGGCCACACGCGGCCGAATGTTTCAGGGCTGCGTGAAAAGGGCGGGCCGTCTGGGATCGGGTGCACCCTCCCATCCGCCGCCCAGGGCCTTGAAGAGGGCGATCTGCGCCTCGGCGCGATCGGCTTCGGCCTGCGCCGTCTCCCCGTTCGCACCAGCCAGGGTCCGCTGGGCGTCAAGTAGGTCAAGGAAGCTGTCCGCACCATAGTTGAACCGCTTGCCCGACAGGAAAGCCGCATGGTCGGCCGCATCACGCGCGCGTTGCAGGGCGGCCTCCCGATCCAGCGCCCCGGCAAGGCGGGCCAGCGCCTGCTGGGTTTCCTGAAGGGCGGTCAGCACCGTCTTGTCGAAGGTGGCGAGCGATCCTTCGGTGACGGCCTTGCTCTCCCGTACGCGCGCGCGCGCTGCGCCACTGAAAGGGAAATTCCAGCTGAGCAGCGGGCCTGCCGACCAGCTGAAGCCTTCCTTCTTGCCGATATCGCCGATGTTCCCCGCCCCGAGATTGATCGCGCCAAGCAGCGTGATCGAGGGGAACAAGGCTGCCGTGGCCACGCCCACGCGCGCCGTATCGGCAGCAAGCGTGCGCTCGGCGGAGCGGACATCGGGACGACGTGCAAGCAGCCCGCGACCATCCCCGATCGGGATCGGCTGCGCGATCGCGGGCACCCGTCGGCAAGCGGCAGCGGCCGGATCGATGTGCGACGGCGAATCCCCGACCAGGACCGCAAGTGCATAAAGCGCCGCGCGATGCTCGGCCTCGAAGGTGGCGCTCTGCGCATTGGCCTGCTCTACCAACACCGTCGCCTGATCGACTTCGCGCTGGCTGATGCTGCCGCCGCTGAACAGGCGCTTCGTCAGGTCGAGCGTTTGCTGCTGGAGCTTGACAGTCTCGCGGGCAACGTCGGCCTGCAGGCCGAAACCACAGGCGCTGGCATATGTCCGCGCGGTTTCGGCCGCGACCGCGACCCGAGCGGCTTCGAGATCGGCCTGCGCCGCACCCACATCGCCGCGTGCCGCTTCGACCGACCGGCTGACGCGGCCGAACAGGTCCACCTCATAAGAAGCGTCGAAGCCGACCGCGTAGAAATCGGTGGTCCTGCCCGTGCCGCCCTGGTTGGGCGCTGAACGGCCGCGTGTCGCGTTGGCAGTGACATCGGTGATCGGCAGCCGCCCCGCCCCGGCTTCGAGCAGCAACGCCCGCGCACGCTGGAGGTTGGCCGAGGCGATCCGGACATCGCTGTTGTAGGTCAGCGCCTTCTCAACGAGCTTGTCCAGGTCCGGCGACTCGAACAGGCGCCACCAGTCCCCGCGCGGTTTCTGCGCCGTGACCGCAGCAACTTGCCCTGCCTCGGTCAGGTCGGCCGCGAGCGCGGCCAGCGGCTTCGGCGCGCGATAATCAGGACCGACCGCACAGGCCGAGAGCATCAGCATCGCCGCGATGCCGAGCGACCTCATGTCATCTCACCTTCGTCGCGGTGCTTGCCGAGGCGCGGCCATTTGATCTGCCGCGACCAGGCAGAAACCTTTTCCCCGCCCTTGCGGCTGATGATGTAGAAAGCCGGGGTAAACAACAGGCCGAACATGGTGACGCCGAGCATCCCGAAGAAAACGGCGATACCCAGCGCCTGACGCATCTCCGCGCCAGGGCCGCTGCTGATCACCAGGGGCAGCACGCCAAGGATGAAGGCGATCGAGGTCATCAGGATCGGGCGAAGACGCTGGTGCGCGGCACGTTCGGCGGCCGCATACATTTCCAGCCCTTCCGCTTCGCCCTGCCGTGCGAATTCGACGATCAGGATGGCGTTCTTGGCCGCCAGCCCGATCAGCACGATGAAACCGATCTGGGTGAGGATATTATTGTCGCGCCCCATCAGGTTCACGCCCAGAATCGCGGCGAGCAGACACATCGGCACAATCAGGATCACGGCAAAGGGAAGCACCAGGCTTTCATATTGCGCCGCGAGCAGCAGGAAGATGAACGCCACAGCCAGGCCGAATGCGATCAGGGCGGTATTGCCCGCAACCTTCTGCTGATACGCAAGCTCAGTCCATTCAAAGGACATGCCAGTCGGCAATATCCTTGCCGCCAGCTTCTCCATGGCGGTCAGGGACTGGCCGCTGGAATATCCATGGACGGTATCGCCCTGCAGTTCAACCGAGGGATAGAGATTGTATCGCAGGACGCGATAAGGCCCACTGTCATTGCGCAACGTCATCACGGCCGAAAGCGGCACCATCGCGCCGGATACCGAGCGGGTCTTGAGCCGGCCGATATCGTTGATGTCATCGCGATAGGGCGCGTCCGCCCACGCAGTGACGCGGAAGGTGCGGCCCAGATAGTTGAAATCGTTGATGTAGGTCGAGCCGAGATAGGTATTGAGCGTGGCGAAGATATTTTCGACAGGCACACCCATCTGTTCGGCCTTTTCGCGGTCGACATCAGCGAAGACCCGCGGCGTCTTGGTATTGAAGGTCGTGAACACCGATCGCAGACCCGGCGTCTGATTCGCCTCACCCATCATGGCAAAGGCGGCCTTTTCGAGAGCCGGATAGCCGGCACCCGAACGATCCTCGATGATCATCTTGTAGCCGCCGCCGGTGCCGAGCCCGCGCACGGGGGGCGGTGCGATCACGATCACCGTACCCGCGGCTATCGCGCCAAGGCTGCGCTGAAGCTCCTGGACGACCTTATCGGAGCTTTCGCGCTCTCCGAAAGGCTTCAAGGGCACGAAGATCGTGGCCGCGCTCGCCGAGGTGCCGAAGTTGGTGGCGTCGAAGCCGGAAAAGGCGATGCTGTTGCCATAAGCCGGATTCTTGCGCGCGATATCCAGCACGCGCAGCATCGTCTCGTCGGTCCGCTGCAAGGTAGTGCCCGGCGGCATCTGCAGCGCGATGATCACATATCCCTGATCCTGCGCGGGAATGAAACCGCCCGGCGTCGCATAAAAACGCCAGCCGGCCACCGCAAGCAGGGCGACGTAGAGGATCGCGAGCACCGACAGGCGCCTGATGGTGCGCGATGTCAGCCCGCCATAACGCTCGCTCAGCTGACTGAACCGCTGATTGAAGCCCTTGGCAAAGCGGGAGGGCAATCCCCGCCATCCCTCGGCTGGTTCCGCCTCGCGTTTCGGCCGCAGGATCAGCGAAGCCATCGCTGGAGACAGGGTCAGCGATACGAGGCAGGAAATCGCGGTCGCAGCCACGATCGTCAGCGCGAACTGCTTGTAGAACGCACCCGAAACACCAGCGATGAATGCCGTCGGGATGAAGACACCGCACAGTACCAGCGCGATCGCGATCAGCGCTCCCGACACCTCATCCATCGTCTTGTGGGCAGCCTCGAGAGGAGACATCTGCTCCTCCTCCATCAGGCGTTCGACATTTTCGACCACGACAATAGCGTCGTCGACCACGATGCCGATGGCGAGGACAAGCCCGAACAGCGTGAGATTGTTGATCGAGAAGCCGAACGCCGCCAGCACCGCCATCGTGCCGATTAGCGACACCGGGATGGCCAGGATGGGAATGATCGCCGCCCGCCAGCTCTGCAAGAACAGCAGCACAACGAAGGAGACAAGGATCAGCGCCTCGACGAGAGTGTGCTGCACCGCTTCGATCGACGCCTTGATGTAGAGCGTCGGATCGTAAGTTGCCTTCCATACTAGCCCGCCGGGAAAATCCTTGGCCATGTCGGCCATCGTCTTTTTCACCGCCTCGGCCGTCGCAAGCGCGTTCGAACCGGGAAGCTGGACAACGGGCAGGCCGACCGCAGGTTTGCCGTCGGCATATCCGTTGGTTTCGTAGCTGAGCGAGCCGAGTTCGATCCGGGCCACGTCTCGCAGGCGGGTCATCCGGCCCTGGGCATCGCGTTTGAGGATAATGTCGCCGAATTCTTCCGGCGTGGTCAACCGCCCCTTGGTCTGGATCGAGAGCTGATAGGCCGTGCCCCCGGTGTTGAACGGCGGCTGGCCCAACGCACCGGCCGCAACCTGTGCGTTCTGCGCGCGAACGGCGGCGACAATCTCGTCGACGGTCAGGTTTCGTTCTGCGGCATGATCGGGATCGATCCAGATGCGCATGTCATATTCACGCCCGCCGGGCGTCCTTACGCCACCGACGCCGGGAATACGCAGCAACTGATCGATGATGTGCAGCTTGGCATAGTTGCCGATATATTGGGTGTCCAGCGACCCGTCAGGCGAGGTGAGCGCGATCACCATCAACAGATCGGGCGAGTTCTTCAGCACCGTCACCCCGATCTGACGGACCTCTTCCGGCAGGCGCGGTTCGGCGGTGGCGACGCGGTTCTGGACCAGAACCTGCGCCTGATCGACATTGGTGCCCGGCTTGAAGGAAATGGTGATCGACAGCGCGCCGGTGGAGGTCGAGGACGAGGACATGTAGATCATGCCCTCCACACCGTTGATCGCCTCCTCGAGAGGCCCCGCGACGGTATCGGCAAGGGTTTCGGCGGTGGCGCCGGGATAGGTTGCAGAGACCACGACGGTCGGCGGAGCGATTTCCGGATATTGCCCGATCGGCAGCGTGGGATAAGCCACCAGGCCCGCGATCATGATGAGGATCGAGACGACCGCCGCGAAGATCGGCCGATTGATGAAGAAATGCGGAAGACGCATCAGCGACCCGCTGGCTTGATCTGCTCGGCAGAAGGCGCGAAGGTAGGCAGCGAGTCCGGGGACGTATCTACCGCGCGCGGCCTGATCCGGCCTTCACGGACTGTGACCGCCATGCCCGGCCGCATCTGCGACAAACCTTCGATGATGATCTTGTCGCCCGGATTTATGCCTGAGCGGACGACCCGCAGACCTTCGACCATCGGCCCGGTCTGGACAGGACGACTGACCGTCTTGCCGTCCTTGCCGACCAAATAGATGAGCTTGCGGGTCTGATCAGTCAGGATCGCCTCGTCAGGCACCAGCCAGGCCTTATATGTTCCCGATCCCAGCAGGCGGGCACGGCCGAACATGCCAGGCACAAGGAACCCATCGGGATTGGGGATCACGGCATGGGCGCGGATCGTGCCGCTGCTAGTGTCGAGCGCATTGTCCACAAACACCATCCGCCCGCGCCAGCGATAATCCTTCTCGTCTGAAAGCTGGACCTCGACTGGATTGGGGGCGTAGCGCGACGACTCCCGCTCGCCTTCGCGGGCCTGTCTTATATATTTGAGATAGAAGGATTCAGCACCTTCGAAGCTGAACCAGATCGGATTGACCGATACCACGGTGGTCAACAATGTCTGATTGGCACTGACCTGATCGCCGATCGCCACCCGCTTGTCCGACACCCGGCCGTTGATCGGCGAACGAACGGTGGTGAAGGAAAGATCGAGTTCCCTTGCCTCGGCATTCGCGCGCGCGGCAGCGACATTGGCTTCCGCGGTGCGCTGGCCGGCAAGCTTCGTCTCATACTCCTGCTGCGAAACGGCGTTGAAGGATTTCAGTTCGGTCGCCCTCGCCAGTTCGCTATTCGCATTGGCCAGCTCCGCCGAAGCGCTCAGAACGGCTGCTTTCGCCTGGAGATAGGAAGCACGATAAGGCCTGGGGTCGATCTCGAACAGCAGCTGGCCCTTGCGGACCTCGACGCCCTGGCGAAAACGGACGGCGACGATCTGTCCAGAGACGCGCGGCAGCACCTGTACATTGTCCACGGCCTCGAACCGACCAACATATTCGTCCCAATCACTGACCATCCGGGAAATCGGCGCCGCAACGGTGACGGCGGTAGGCGGCAGCGCGGGCTTCTTATCTCCGGAACAGGCCGCAAGACCGAATAGGCCAAGGAGAAGAAGCCACCGCATCGCCGTTCATATGTTGCGATGCAGAATCGATTTCAACCCGCAACGTTTCGTTTTTTTGGGCGCGGTGATTTTTGGCGGGAACTCATCGTGGAAGCGTCGTCGTTCCCATGAGGTGAAGGTCGACAGCGCGGGCACATTGCCGCCCTTCCCTGATCGCCCATACGACCAAAGACTGTCCGCGCCGCATGTCGCCGCAGGAAAAGACGCCTTCCTGGCTGGACACATAACCCACGGTATCGGCCTTGACGTTGCCGCGCTCATCAAGCGCAACACCCGATTGTTCGATCATGCCAGTCTTGCGCGGGCCGAGAAAACCCATGGCCAGCAGCACGAGATCGGCCTTGATCTGGAACTCGCTGCCGACGATCTCACGCGGACGGCCATCAACCCATTCGACGCGTGCACATTCGAGTGCCGTCAACTGGCCGCCGATGCCGAGGAAACGCTTGGTCATTACTGACCAGTCACGCTCGCATCCCTCTTCCTGCGAAGAGGAGGTGCGCAGCTTCATCGGCCAGTCCGGCCAGGTGAGGCCCTTGTCTTCCTTCGCGGGCGGCTTGGGCATGATCTCGATCTGGGTGACCGAGGCCGCGCCCTGACGATTCGACGTACCGATGCAGTCCGATCCGGTATCGCCGCCGCCGATCACCACGACATGCTTGCCGGTCGCGGTCAGCGATCCACGCGGCGCGGCGCGCACTTCGTCATCGCCCGCGTTGCGCTTGTTCTGCTGGGTCAGGAACTCCATCGCGAAACGCACGCCCGGAAGTTCAAAACCTGGAATATCCAGCGGTCGCGGATGCTCCGCTCCGCCAGCCAGCACCACCGCGTCATAGTTGCTGCGGAGCGTCTCGACGGAAACCGCGACACCGACCTCGGTGCTCGTGCGGAACTCGACCCCTTCGGCCTCCATCTGCACGATGCGGCGGTTGATGAGGTGCTTTTCCATCTTGAAATCGGGAATGCCGTAACGAAGCAGGCCGCCGACGCGATCGTTCTTCTCGAACAACGTGACGGCATGACCGGCCCGGGCGAGCTGCTGCGCACATGCCATGCCAGCGGGACCCGACCCCACCACCGCGACCCGCTTGCCGGTCTTCTCCTTTGGCGGCTGCGCCGTGATCCAGCCTTCGGACCAGCCGCGATCGACGATCTGACATTCGATCGTCTTGATCGTGACCGGGGCGTCGTCGATGTTGAGCGTGCAGGCAGCCTCGCACGGCGCCGGGCAGACGCGGCCGGTGAATTCCGGGAAATTGTTGGTGGAATGCAACACTTCGAGCGCGCTGCGCCAGTCATCCTCATAGACCAGATGGTTCCAGTCCGGGATGATGTTGTTCACCGGACACCCATTGTGACAATAGGGAATCCCGCAGTTCATGCAGCGCGCAGCCTGATCACGAACGTCAGCGCCGGGAAGCGGCCGCACGAATTCCGTCCAGTTCTTCAGACGCTTCTCCGGCTTCTCATAGCTCCGGTCGCGCCGCTCGATTTCGAGAAACCCCGTTACCTTGCCCATCTTCTTTTCCTTATTCCGCGGCCACGGCTGAAGCGAGACGCTCGCTCTCAAGCTGCTGCAGAGCTCGCCGATAGTCGCGCGGCATGACCTTCACGAACTGCGAAAGCGCGGCATCCCAATCATCGAGCAATGCCTTGGCCCGCGCGCTCCCGGTGTGGAGCTGATGACGCTGCAGCAGGATCTTCAGCCGCTCGGCATCATGGCGGAGCATGTCGCCCATGCCGTAATCGTGAACGTTGACCGGCCGTTGCGCCGGACGGCCAAGGCCATCCTCCTCGTCAATCTGTGTCGAGACCGGCTCCACATCGACCATCGCATGATTGCAGAGATCGCGGAACCGCCCTTCCGGATCATGGACATAGGCGATACCGCCCGACATGCCCGCCGCGAAGTTGCGCCCCGTCCTGCCAAGCACGACCACAACGCCGCCGGTCATATATTCGCAGCCATGGTCGCCAGTTCCTTCGACCACCGCAATCGCGCCCGAGTTGCGCACGGCAAAGCGCTCGCCGGCCACGCCCTGGAAATAGGCCTCGCCCGCGATAGCACCGTAAAGCACGGTATTGCCGACGATGATATTCTCCAGCGGATCGCGCGAGACACCGGCCGGCTGGCGCACGATCACGCGGCCGCCCGAGAGGCCCTTGCCGACATAGTCGTTGGCATCGCCTGTCAGCTCGAGCGTTACGCCATGGGCAAGGAATGCGCCAAAGCTCTGGCCTGCGACACCCGTAAAACGGACGACGATGCTGCCGTCCGCCAAGCCGGCATGACCATGCTTTTTCGCGACCTCGCCCGAGAGCATGGCGCCCACGGTGCGATTGACGTTGCGGACCTCGCGTTCAAGGCGGACATGCTCGCCTCCGTCGATCGCCACCTTCGCTGCTTCGATCAGATCATTGTCGAGCGCGCTGTCGAGGCCGTGGTCCTGCCCCTCGATGTTGCGGAGCGACGCGCCATCGGCAACCGGCGTCTGATAGAGGAGGCGCGACAGATCGATGCCCTTGGCCTTCCAATGCTCGATCGCCTGCCGCATGTCTATCCGGTCGACCCGGCCGATCATCTCGTCGAGCGTGCGGAAACCCATCTCCGCCATAATCTGGCGAAGCTCTTCCGCGACGAAGAAGAAGTAGTTGATCACATGCTCGGGCTGGCCGGTAAAGCGTCCACGAAGCACGGGGTCTTGCGTCGCCACGCCGACCGGACAGGTGTTCAGATGGCATTTGCGCATCATGATGCAGCCCGCCGCGATCAACGGCGCAGTCGCGAAACCGAATTCGTCCGCGCCCAGCAGCGCACCGATCGCTACGTCGCGGCCGGTCCGAAGTCCGCCGTCGACCTGAACGGCGATACGGCTACGCAAGCCATTGAGAAGCAACGTCTGCTGCGTCTCGGCAAGACCGATCTCCCAAGGCGAACCGGCATGGGTGAGCGAGGTCAGCGGCGAAGCGCCGGTACCGCCCTCATAACCCGAGATGGTGACATGGTCTGCACGCGCCTTGCTGACGCCCGCCGCGACCGTACCGACGCCGACCTCGGACACGAGCTTCACCGAGATACGCGCACCGGTGTTCACATTCTTCAGGTCGTGGATCAGCTGCGCCAGATCCTCGATCGAATAGATGTCATGGTGCGGCGGCGGCGAGATCAGGCCGACGCCCGGCGTCGAGTGTCGGGTGGCACCAATCGTCTTGTCGACCTTGTCGCCGGGGAGCTGACCGCCCTCGCCCGGCTTCGCGCCCTGCGCCATCTTGATCTGGATATCGTCGGCATTGACCAGATATTCGGCGGTGACGCCGAAACGCCCGGACGCGACCTGCTTGATCGCCGAACGCATGGAGTCGCCATTGGCCAGCGGCTTGAACCGCTTGGGATCCTCGCCGCCCTCACCGGTATTTGACTTACCGCCGATCCGGTTCATAGCCACCGCGAGCGTGGTATGCGCCTCCCAGCTGATCGAGCCGTAGCTCATCGCGCCGGTGGCGAAGCGCTTGACGATCTCGGCTGCCGGTTCGACTTCAGAAATGTCGAGCGGCTTGTCGGCCTTCTTGAGCTCCATCAGGCCGCGGATGGTGAGCGCCCGCATGCTCTGTTCGTTGATGCTCTCGGCGAACTCGGCATAATCCTTGGACAGATTGCCGCGCACCGCATGCTGGAGCTTGGCGACGCTGGTCGGCGTCCACGCATGTTCCTCGCCACGGATGCGGTAGGCATAGTTGCCGCCGACATCGAGCATGTTGCGATAGAGCGGGCTGTCGCCATAGGCATCGGCGTGACGGCGGACCGTCTCCTCGGCGATCTCGGCGAGGCCGATGCCTTCGATGGTCGTCGCGGTACCGGTGAAATATTTGGCGACGAAGGCCGATGAGAGGCCGACCGCGTCAAAGATCTGCGCGCCGCAATAGCTCTGATAGGTCGAGATGCCCATCTTGGACATGACCTTGAGGATGCCCTTGCCGACCGCCTTGATGTAGTTTTTCTGCACCTCATAGGGGCTGAGCGAAAGGTTCCGGCGGCGACGGATTTCCTCAAGCGTCTCGAACGCCAGATAGGGGTTCACCGCCTCGGCGCCATAGCCCGCCAGCACGCAGAAATGATGCACCTCGCGCGCTTCGCCGGTCTCGATGACGAGCCCGGTCTGCATACGCAAGCCTTGGCGGATCAGGTGATGATGCACCGCCGCCGTGGCAAGCGCCGCCGGGATCGCGATCCGTTCAGCGCTGATTGCTCGATCGGACAGGACGAGGATGTTCTGATCGGCCAGCACTGCCTCGGTGGCGGCGTTGCACAGCCGCTCAACGGCCCGCTCCATGCCTGCCGCGCCTTCCGAGGCCGGCCACGTGATGTCGAGCGTCTCGGTGCGGAAGGCGCCGTCGAGCATCTCGGAAACCGAGCGGATCTTGGCCAGATCGCTGTCGGTCAGTACAGGCTGCGAGACTTCGAGCCGCTTGTGGGTGCCGGCGCCACGGCCGAACAGGTTCGGGCGCGGGCCGATCATCGACACCAGCGACATTACCAGTTCCTCGCGGATCGGATCGATCGGCGGGTTGGTCACCTGCGCGAAGTTCTGCTTGAAATAGTCGTAGAGCAGGCGTGATCGCTGCGAAAGCGCGGCGATCGGCGTGTCCGTACCCATCGATCCGATCGGATCGTCGCCATTCTGCGCCATCGGCTCCAGAAACTTGGAGACATCCTCCTGCGTGAAGCCGAATGCCTGCTGGCGGTCCAGCAGCATGCCGGCATCGTTCGCGAGCACCGGCGTTGGATCGCCGTTCGGCAAATCCTCAAGCTTGTACTGCGTCGCATCGAGCCAGTCGGCATAGGGCGCCGCGCTGGAGAGCTGCGCCTTGATTTCGTCATCCTCGATGATCCGGCCCTGTTCCAGATCGATGAGCAGCATGCGGCCCGGCTGCAAGCGCCACTTGCGGATGATATTCTGCTCCGCCACCGGCAGCACGCCGGACTCCGACGCCATGATGACATGGTCGTCGTCAGTCACGACGAAGCGCGCAGGCCGCAGGCCGTTGCGATCGAGCGTCGCGCCGATCTGGCGCCCGTCGGTGAAGGCGATCGCCGCTGGCCCATCCCACGGCTCCATCAGCGCGGCGTGATACTCGTAGAAGGCCTTGCGCTCATGCGACATCAGCGGATTGCCCGCCCATGCCTCGGGAACGAGCATCATCACCGCGTGCGGCAGCGAATAGCCGCCGGCGACCAGCAGTTCGAGCGCGTTATCGAGGCAGGCCGTATCCGATTGCCCATGTGCGATCAGCGGCCACATCTTGTCGAGATCCGGACCCAGCAAGTCGGATTCGAGAGTGCGGCGGCGCGCGTTCATCCAGTTCACATTGCCGCGTACCGTGTTGATCTCGCCATTATGCGCGATCAGGCGATAGGGATGTGCCAGCTTCCATGACGGGAAGGTGTTGGTGGAAAAGCGCTGGTGAACCAGCGCAATTGCCGACTGGGTCAGCGGGTTCTGCAGATCCTTGTAGAAGCTGCCCACCTGCCCCGCGAGCAGCAGCCCCTTGTAGACCACCGTCCGTGACGAGAAGGATGGAATGTAGAAATCGCTGAGGCCCGGCAGCGCATGCTTGTCTGCCATGCTGTCCAGCGGGTTCTGGGTCTGCTTGCGGATGGCGAGCAGCTTGCGCTCGAACGCATCCTGATCGGGGGTGGACGCCCCGCGCCCGATGACCGCCTGACGGATCATAGGCAGTTCAGCCAGCACGGCGGCGCCCAGCACGCCACGATCGATCGGCACATCACGCCAGCCGATGAGGTGCTGGCCTTCCTTCGTAAGGAGCCGTTCGAACCGCCCGACCGCGAAATCGCGCGCTTCCTCGTCGCTTGGCAGGAAGCACATCGCCACCGCATAGTCGCCCGGCTGGGGCAGTTCGACGCCCTTGTCGGCCGCCCAGGCGCGCAGCAGATCGTCCGGAATCTGAATCAATATCCCCGCGCCGTCCCCCATCATCGGATCGGCGCCGACCGCGCCGCGATGATCGATGTTCAGCAGAATCTCGAGGCCGCGCGCAATCGTTTCATGCGATTTCCTGCCCTTGATGTTGGCGATGAAGCCGACACCGCAAGCGTCATGTTCGTTGCGCGGATCATAGAGACCCTGTTGACGAGGATAGTTCATTCCGCCCTTTCATCCTCTCAGCCGGTTCCAGCCGGACTGTTCTCAGCCGACGCCAGAAGCACCGATTGTTGGAATTGCAAACGTCGCGTTATGCCCCAACGCGCGCGATTCGCCAAATTCTGGCCCAATCGCGGCAGCGGCCATTGCCGATGCGCGCGCGATCGTCAAGCGTCGCTCGCCTCGAACTCGCCAATGCGCTAGCAGCGCGCGATGAATCCCGCAGCTGTCGCCCCCTTCCATGCAATCACCATATCGCGGCTGGCCCACCAGCTTCAGGCGGAAGGACGATCGATCATCCATATGGAGTTCGGACAGCCTTCCACTGGCGCTCCCCCCCGCGCCATCGCTGCCGCACAGCGACGGCTGGAAAGCGAACCCGGCGCCTATTGGGAAAGCCCGCCGCTGCGCGCGCGGATCTCCCGCCTTTATGCCGAGCGCCATGGTCTCACGATCGATTCCGACCGGATCGTCCTTACCTGCGGGGCAAGCCCTGCGCTCGTGCTTGCGCTCACGGCCCTATTCTCACCGGGTGACCGCATCGCCTTCGTCCGGCCCGGCTATGTCGCTTATCGCAACACGATCGCGGCGCTTGGCCGCACGCCCGTTGAAATCGAAGCGGGTCCCGACACCCGGTTCCAGCTGGCCGCCAGCCATATCGAGACATTGGATGAGCCGGTGAGCGGGCTGATCGTCGCGAGCCCCGCCAATCCCACCGGCACGATGATCGACAAGGCCGAACTCGCCGCCATCGCCGCCGCCGCCCGCGCAAAGGGGACGCGCATCATCTCGGACGAGATCTATCACGGGCTGACCTATGTCGAACCGGCGCACTCGATGCTGGAATTCGATCCCGGGGCCATCATCATCAACAGCTTTTCCAAATATTTCTCGATGGTGGGCTGGCGGCTCGGCTGGATCGTGGCGCCCCCCGGCACGACCGATCGGCTGCGGGCCTATATCGGCAACATGTTTCTGACGCCCCCAACGCTGTCGCAGCATGCCGGACTGGTGGCGATGGACGAGATCGATGTGCTGGAGCAATATCGCGAAACCTATCGACGTAACCGGGCATTGTTGCTCGATGCCCTGCCCCAGCTCGGCCTGAGCGAGATCGCACCGCCCGACGGCGCTTTTTATATCTGGGCGAATGTGAGTGCCTTCACTGACGACAGCCTCGATTTTTGCCGTCGTCTGCTGGTCGATACCGGCCTCACCATTGCACCCGGCATCGATTTCGATCCGGTCAACGGCAACCGCTTCGTGCGGTTCTCCTTTGCGGTGAGCGAGAGCGAGACCCGCGACGCGATCGAGAGGTTCTCGACATGGTTGCGCGGCCAGCCCCGGATCAGCTGAGTGCTCAGGCGGACTTTCGCTCCATCCAGCCAAGCGCAATGCCCGCGACGATCAAAATGATGCCTACGCCATGGTACAGGCGCACCGGCTCGTTCAACAGCAACGCAGCCAGAAAGGCGCCGAAGAGCGGTAGCAGGTTGTTCGCCTGACCAGCGCGAAAGGCACCCACCTCCTCGACCGCAAAGTTGAACAACGCGTAGGCCAGGATCGATGGGATGATCCCGACATAGAGGACTGCACCGATCACACCCAGATCCCAATTCATTGCGCGGATCGCATCCATCTCCGTTGCCGCGAACGGCGCCATGGTGAGTGCCGCCAGACCGAACGTGACCGCCAGGAAGCTGAGCGGATGGCAGGCCGGCTTGAGCCTCAGCATGCTCGTGTAGATCGCCCAGGCGATCACCGCACCCATGATGAGCATGTCGCCGATGCCGAAATCGAGCCCCAGCAGAGTCTGGAGATGCCCGCGGCAGATGATCACCGCCACGCCCAGTGCCGAAATAACAACGCCCGCCATCTGTCGAGGCGAAGCGCGATCACCGAAGATCATCAGGTTGAACAGCAGCACGAATGCCGGGATCGCGGCTTCGAGCAGCGATGCATTGGTCGCCGTCGTGAAATGAAGGCCATAATAAAGAGAGGCATTGAACGATCCGACGCCGACCACGCCCAGGAACAGGACCGATTTCCATCCGGCTATCAGCTTCTGCCGATCGGCAACGATATGGCGCACCGCGAACGGCAGGATGATGACGAAGGCTATCGCCCAGCGAACGAACGCCAGCATGAATGCCGGTATCTCGTCGCGCATGGCACGCCCCACGATCAGGTTGCCTGCCCAGAACAGCATCGTCGCGGCAAGCGCTGCCAGGGCAAGCAGCTGGCGTGGCTGTCGGGCAGCGGTCAACGGCATTCTCCCCTTGCCTCTCCGATCGTCACGCCCGCGGACCGCACAGGATGATTGCCGCACCCAGCAGGCAGACAGCGCCGCCGGTCAAGTCCCATCGATCGGGCCGCACGCCTTCCACGGCCCAGAGCCACAGGATGGCAGACACGATATAGATCCCGCCATAGGTGGCGTAGCCTCGGCCGGCATGATCCGTGTCGATCAGCGTGAGCAGCCATGCGAACAATGCCAGCGAGACGATGCCCGGCACCAGCCAGAGCATCGATCTGCCGAGCCTGAGCCAGGCCCAGAATGCAAAGCAGCCAGCAATTTCCGCCAGTGCCGCAGCAAGGTAGATTACAAGCGTCATATGGCCCTCTGGCATCCCATTGCCATGAAGGGCAACGGGGTGGAGGCACGATCAAACGGCGGGCGACATTCCGGCACGCAGATAGAAACGCGCGGCGAAACCCAGGATCGTCACCAGCAGAACTGGCGCCGCCGCGAGCAGCAGGCGCCTGCGGGAAGGCCGGGGCCCTGTCCTCAAATCCTCCATCGCGACAGCGGTGACGATCAACGCGGCTATGATCGTCCACATATGATAGCGCGTCTCGAGCGCAACGCTGAGCGCGATATATCCGAAACCATACAGAAGCGCCGACAACCCCACCGGTACGATGAAGTTGCGCGATTTCAGCCCGGGCGAGAGGATCAACACCCCAGCGGTCACCGCCAGCCACCAGATCGGCCAGCCGACGGGAAGCTGCACGTTGCGAAATGCCGCCCGATCGATGCCATGCAGGATCGGGTTCGGGGTGATGTCGAATTGCTTGTAGGTGGAACGCGATTCATTCCAGACCGGCTGCTTGATCGCCCAGCGGACCATGAAGCGGCTGTTGAGATTGAAATGATATAGCCGGTGCGTGGCATAGGCGATCGGATGGGAAACGATCGCCTTGATCCAATGCACATAAGGGTTTTCGCCGCTTTTCCGGAAGGCTTCACGGACGCTGCCGAAGCTTATTCCGCAAGGATGTTCCACCCACCATCCGTAGCTGTCCCAATAGCGCGGCGTGTAGCAGCCGGCATTGACCTTGACGGTGTCGGAAAGCCCGAGCGGCGGAAAGACATCAACGCCGCTATATCTGGTGATGCCCCCCATATCGAAGATGATGAGCGAGAGATTGACGTCGCTGCGCTGCGCGTCGAGCAGCTTGTTGGCGATCGGCATCGTCGCGAGCAGCGCGATCCCGCTGACGAGTGACGTAATCGCAAGCCTGAGCGGTGTTCGCCGCAACGCCGCCGGCAGCAGCATGACAAGCAAGGGCAGCGCCGCCAGAAACGCGTTGCTGCGCAGCCCGGCCGCAAGGATCAGACAAGCGATCGCCGTCACGCTGACCAGCCGGCCCGGCTTCTGCTGCCGAAGCGCGAACAACCCCGTCGCGCACAGCAGTAAGCCGGTCATCAGGCAATCCTTGATGATCGATCCCAGCGTCGCGAGGGACAGCGGCAGAAGCGCGATGCTGGCGATCAGCAACGCAAGCACCCACCTGTCCTCGCGCAGGGCCCACCACGTGAGAAGGGCGAACCCGCACCAATAGAGCAAGGCCTGCAAGACGAAAAATGGTGCAGGGCCACTATGTATCCAGAGGAGATGGCGCCACATCCAGGACATCAGTGGCGAGTGCCAGTCCTGCCAGACGCCGGAGAGCGCCTCGCCATATTGAATCGTGGAATCGGTGTGAAGAAGGCCCGGCCAATAAGCGAGCAGCTGAAGCACAGCGCCTGTCAGCAACAGCAGCGCAGGAAGAACAGCATGCCGAATTTGCAGTTTGGACTGCATTTCGCCTCCCACTTACACCCGCGCTCAATACGGATAGCAGGCAGGCGGGCATGCGCTAACGCGCAAGAGAGGGGGCCGTCAAATGCTAAGTGCGGCGATCCCACAGTGGGACCGCCGCATCTTGGGTCAGGCTTCTGCCAGTTCGCGCTGATCCTGATCGGCGCGGCTTACGCCCTCGCCGTCCAGATTCTGGGCCACGAATTCCCAGTTGATGATGTTGCCCAGCACGGTTTCGGCAAATTTCGGCCGCGCGTTGCGGTAATCGATATAATAGGCATGTTCCCATACATCGAGGGTCAGCAACGGCTGTACGCCGTCATGAACCACGGGCGTGTCGGCATCATGATACGACGTCACCTTGAGCTTCCCGCCTTCGAGCACCAGCCACGCCCAGCCGCTGGCGAAATGGCCGACAGCCTCCTCGCCAAGTTTCTTGAGCAAGGCTTCGGTCGAGCCGAACTCGGCGTTGATCATGTCGGCGAGCTTGCCGCTTGGCTTCTGGCCCGGCGCTGCAAGGCACTCCCAGAAGAAGCTGTGGTTCCAGATCTGGGCGGCGTTGTTGAACAGGCCCTTGTCGTTCTTGTCCTTGGCCAGCTTGATCACCTCCACCAGCGATTTGCCGGCAAGACCCTTTTCGTCGATCCAGCCATTGACCTTGTCGACATAGGCCTTGTGGTGCTTGCCATGATGGAAATCGAGCGTCTCGACCGACATGTGGGGCGCCAGCGCGTCCTTGGCGAAAGGAAGATCGGGCAGGATGAAGGCCATGGGAAAGCTCCATTACTTTGGGAATGTGGATAGGGACCGAACGGCCCGCGCGCGATGTAGGTCCGCGATTGCGACAACGGGACGACGAAATTTGCTGCATTGCGGCAAGGCGTTCTTAAGGTGTGACAAACGGTTAATCCCTGTCTAAGCTCCCAAAACCGCGATGCCGCGTCCCTGGCGGCGACAGACGGGGGAGAAACTAAATGGCGAAATTCTTTGGCAATTTACATATGGTGCTGGCGGCCGGTTTGATCCTGGCAATCGGCCTGATGTTCGCGCCCTACACGCAGAATGCAGGCGGTTTCATCGATGTCGGCGTCGGCATTTTCCAGTGGTTGCACGTGTTTTTCGGCATCTTGTGGATTGGCCTGCTTTATTATTTCAACTTCGTGCAAATCCCGACCATGCCGGCCGTTCCGGCGGAATTGAAGCCGGGCGTTTCCAAATATATCGCGCCGAAGGCTCTGTTCTTTTTCCGCTGGGGGGCTGCTTTCACGGTGCTGACCGGCCTGATCCTGGCCCATCTTTATCATGAGCTGGTCGAAGCACTTACCTTTGCCGATGGTGCTCAGCTGATCGGGATCGGCATGTATCTGGCACTGATCATGGCATTCAATGTCTGGTTCGTGATCTGGCCCGCCCAGAAAAAGGCACTCGGACTTGTCGAGGCGGATGATGCGACCAAGGCCGCGGCGGCAAAGCGCGCGATGATATTCTCGCGGATCAACACGCTGCTGTCGATCCCGATGCTCTTGTGCATGACCGTCTATCGTTGATGTTCAAGGCGCCGCCCGATCAAGCAGATCGTGGCGGCGCAGCGCATGCCTTAGCTGATCGTAGCTGAGCTTCAGAAGCGCCGCAGTGCGGCGCTGATTGTGGCGGCACCTTTCGAGCGCCGCTTCAAGCAATTGCTTTTCATAAGCCAGACAGGCCGTCCGAAAACCGTCGTCGGGCACTTGAACGGCAACCTGCACGACCGACGGTTCCCGCTGTGCCGGAAATCCGGGTTCTGGCATCGGCTTCCCTGTTGCCGGCCGCCATGGTGAAGCGAAGGGATCGAATTCCACCGCTGCCACAGGCCGTCCCGGATCGGCCCAGCGATACACCGCGCGCTCCACGACGTTGCGCAATTCGCGCACATTTCCCGGCCAGGAATGGCGTTCAAGTTCGTCGATCAGCGCATCGCTGAAACCGGGCCATCTGTTCCACTCAAGTTCGGCCGCCATCCGCCGGCCGAAATAATCCGCCAGTACCAACACATCCCCCTCACGCACCCGCAGCGGTGGCAAGGTGATGACCTCGAACGACAGCCGGTCGAGCAGATCGGCGCGAAAACGCCCTGCCTCGGCAAGAGCGGGCAGATGTTCGTTGGTCGCGGCGACGATACGCACATCGACATTCAGCACCTGATTGGAGCCGATCCGCGTCACTTCGCCATATTCCACGGCGCGCAGCAGCCTTTCCTGCGCCGCTGCGGAAAGTGTCGCCAGTTCATCGAGAAACAGGGTGCCGCCATCGGCTTCCTCGAACCGCCCGGCGCGGGCGCGCGTGGCACCGGTGAACGCCCCCGCTTCATGACCGAACAGCTCAGCCTCGATCAGCGTTTCGGGCAACGCCGCGCAGTTCATGGTGATCAATGGCCCGCCCCAGCGGGGGCTGAGGCGGTGCAGTCGTTCGGCGATCAGTTCCTTGCCGGTCCCGCGTTCACCGATCACCAGCACCGGGCGGTTTAGTGCCGCTGCCGCACTCGCGCGCTCGACCGCGTCGAGAAAGGCTCCGGATTGGCCAACAAACTGGGTTGCACGATCCATGCCTAATAATGGCGTATAATACTAATATTTGGCAAATCATTTCATACAATTGGTCAACCAGAAAAGCTCTCACCCGCAGAAATCCGTACCTTTCAGAATTTGGCATGCCCTCTGCTTAGTGAAGGACATCGCCCCACGGGCGATCGGAATTCAAAACTAGGGAGAACGGCAATGATCACTTTTTCGCGCAACGACATCCAACGCATGACGGTCTCGGCGTTCGGTGCGCTGCTGGTTTCGACGGCCTGCATCGGCGCAGCGGTATTCCCCGCCAAAGCTGCTGATATCACGGTTTCGACTGCTGCCGACTGGCAGACCGAAGTCGAACGGCGCATCGATAATGCCATGCTGACGCCGGCCAGCCGTCATCAAGGCGTAGTAATGGCGGAAGTGGTTATGCGCTTCGACGCGCAGGGCAACTTCCGCTCCGCGACCCTCGGCAAGACCAGTGGCGATGCCGACGTGGATCAGGAAGCACTGCGTGTCGCCAACGCGATCCACTACCCTGCCCTGCCCGCTCATCTGCAAGGCAAATCCCAAAGGGTCGCGATGCAGATCTTCTTCGGCAATGATCGCGAAAAGGTTCTGCGTCAGCGGATGAAAGCCGACGAAGCCGCCACCCGCCTTGCCGTGAAGGCCGACGCCAATCGCGCCGAAGCAGCCATCACCACCCAGCCTGCGGGTTGAGTGGCGGCCGGGGCGGGAAACCCTTGCCCGCCCCGGCACCCGTTTACTATGCTTACTGACACAGGAGTGAATTCAACATGGGAATCTTCTCCCGCACCCGCGACATCATCGCCGCCAATGTCTCTGACTTGCTCGACAAGGCCGAAGACCCGGCGAAGATGATCCGCCTCATCATCATGGAGATGGAGGAAACG